>JGI25132J35274_1000162_pt1 | contig 18589 bp, 25 predicted proteins | sample ETNvirenome_6_30_FD_35274 | JGI IMG/M metagenome (IMG submission 35274)
CCGCAAACATGTTTCTAAGAAAACCAGCACCACCTACATTGCCAAATCTAGCACCTTTTGCAAAAGGACCAAGTCCTCCTGCATATGCACCTAAACCGGCAAGTATGGCTGCTTTTCCTATAGGACTTTTGGCAATTTTGCTTACACCTTTAACAGCTTTTTTGATTGGTCTAGTTATTTTTCTAACTAAACTCCCTAATCCGTACAGCTGTCGTGGTTCTTGCATTCTAGAAATTGCCATATTTTTACCTCAATATTTCGTTTTACTTTGTTTTTCCAAACAAATCAAGCCTCGGCATGACGACGTTTACGTCTCTTCTAATGTCAGTTTCTGGTATATTTTTGACTTTCCATTCTTCTTCTGAGGCATACACCTCTCCTGTTTTAATATTACTAATTGTTGTAGTAACTTTTGTTGGTTCAATTACCGGGACCTCTTTACCGTTTACGATTGTTGTTTTCATTAGTCTATTGTCTCCTTGTTTATGTTCATATAACTAATACCTATGGTTACAGAGTCTGTAGAACTCATTGTAACTTTTAATGCTGTACTCCCCTCTACTACTAAAGGTAATGATAATATTTCTGTGCTAGCGTTTGCAGATAATGTTTGAGTATTTATGATATTAAAATCGTTATTCTTAATAGTTATAGTTGGGGTGTTACCCGTATTATTTGTAACTCTTAACGATTTCACTATGTATGTTTGATTTATAGTAGGTAGTTGGTTACCAGAGGAGTCAGTTCCAAACATAGCTGTTTCTGCAGTTGTAGCTAAATTTACTCCAAAGAATTTAAACTGATTTACTGTAGCCATTATGAATCTAAAAAGAAACTTCTTGCTTCTATTTCTTGTTTTAATTCATCCTGAAAAGATGAGTTTAATTTTGTTATTACACCATCTAAGTCTCTAACTAAAGATTGAAAAGTTTTTTCTTCGTACTCTTCACTTGCTCTTGTTAATGATTGTACAATTTTTGCCATAATTATAATCCTAGTATTCTAGCTAGTCCTCCTTCTTTTAAACCAGAAAAGGCACCACCGGATGTATAACCTTGTTCATTGGTTGTTGAACCAGCTCCTCCTCCCATATCAGCGCCTCCGCCATATCCTCCCGTGGCTGTATTTTCTGATCCTGCTCTACTAGTGGTTATACCACTACTTGTTTTAAAACCTCTGTCATCCAGAGTCTCACGTCGTGATCTTTCTTTTTGTTTAATTCTATTTATATTAGCTTCTGCAACTTCATTATATCCAGTGTCTTCTTTTATTTGTTCTAATTCTTTCAAACCTTTTTTATCGTAATTATACCTTATTAAATTTAATTTATTCATACGATTTGCAGCGTCTGCCATTGGACCTTTAAACTTAAATTGACCAGTCTCTTCATCAAATTCTAANACAGTNTCTTCACCATATCTTTTATCAAATAACTCAGACCCAAAATATTTATCTAATTTTGCAATATCCTTTTTCTGTTTTTCTGCATAGTTACCAAAACCAGAGATAACATTTCTACCAAAAATATCCTTGTTACCACCAGTAGTATTTTCTCCAAATATAGTTGGACCAGTGTAACCCATTTTAGTTTGTGTGTAGATCTGCTCTGGCACAGTCATTTTATCATAGTAACTACTTGGCAGAATTCTATTTAAAATGTTTGTTAAGGTAGGAATACCAAATTGAAACCTTACATCTCTAGGATCTTCTGCAGGATAATTTCCAACACTTGTTTCATCAGCCATGTATTCTTTTATTGCTGCTATTCTTTCATCAGGATTCATGTTTTGAAATATAGGCATTTGTCTAGTGTCTCCAGCTAGCTTTGCCATATTAAAAGCAGTAGCATCTCTTTTCATTTGATCGACAGATCTTTGTTGTGGAAGACCAAAATTATAAAGCATTGACGCAAGTCCGTCAGGATTAGTTAATTTGTTTTGTCTATTAGTAGTCGCTCTACTAAAATCTTCTAGTAATGTTGTTGCTGGTGAAACAGATGAAATTCCACCACCTCCAATAATATTTTTTGTTGGAATGCCGGCATTAACAATTAAATTTTCTACCTCATTATTATCTTCTTTGTCTTCTTCAGTAGGAGGATTCAATAAGTACTTGATTCGAGGCATAAAATCTAAACCTTGATCTGTATAAAAACTGTCATCTATAGCCATTATCTTCTCCCATCCGGTTGTATGTCTAGTCTAAAAGTTCCTAACTTCCAGTCTTGTGACGTGCTTGTATTCTTCACGGTCATAGCAATAGATCTTGCACGAACGCGAGTATCTATTTTAGTCGTTGCCGACGTTGTTGTAAAGGATTGTGTTTTAGCAGCGCTATTAGGAAAATCTCTAGTCGTAAAGTCTATTGTTGTGGTTCCCACTTGTGAAATAAAGTCAGGTAAAAATCTACGTATTTTCATTATAAATTCACCATCACCTCTAAGGTCTGGCGTACCTACGGTCTGTCCTCTTGCTCTTCTTTGAGTAATATCAAAATCACCAGAAGTTATAGTTCCAAGTATAGCAGTCGTTGCTCCTCCAGCTAAAACTTGATCGGTCCCTGTTTCGTGTTCATAGTATATTGTGCAACCATCAGTGTTCCCTGTAACATCGTAAGAGTCTTGACTGTTAGGGTCATAAGAAGTTGCGTGTGGTTTACCAAATACAGCAGAGTCTGCCCATGCAGCTCTTGCTAAAGATCCAGTAGTCCAAATAGGTCGTTTACTTGTTGAATCTAAATAATTATATGTCACCGATCTATCAACTATGTTAGATCCATTAGTGCAATAAAACCATGTTACTTCACCAAACAAATTATTTAATCCTGCATTAACAAGATCTCTTGCTGTGGTATTTATATCGTCATAAACAAAATCTTCTACCAAGCATGGTATAGATTTTAACTGACCATCATAAGTAAAGAATCCATTTTCTGACATCCAATATGCAGAACCATCAACTTCTACCGCAGCATTTTTACCAAGCAAACCGCAGTTAGTTCCTACTTGTTCAAATGCAAATGTAAACGGTTGACCTACGAACCTCATGAGAAAGAGTGCAGTGTCAGTCCAAACATAGATAGCATCTCTACCTCTGATAGCTCCCATAATCATAGAGCCATCTGCAAGTCTTTGAGTTCCTGCTGTATTGGTTGCAGTTACAGTGTATGCGTTTGTGCCGCTAATATTTTCTTGGTCTGAGAATCTTATAAACATATCATCTTGAGTATCTGTATTGCCTACAGTTGTTTCAGTTCCAAAGAATACTAAGTGTCTATCTGGTGTAGATACCATTACGTGACGAGATGCTGTTGGTGCGTTTGCTATTATGGTAGCTCTGATTGCCGTTGCATTGGTAGGAGCAGAGTCCCATTCAAAACATGCACCATTGTAAATTAGTGCAATAAGTTTAGTTCCAAAATTATCTAATACCCAAAGACCTGGATCAAGAGTAACATCATCAGAAGATGACTCACCCCAAGCAACAAAAGCTGAGATGTTGGTTACTGTAGCTCCGGCTGAGTGAGTAGCTTTAGTAGTTCCGTTTACACCTCTGTTTCCTCCACTCAAGGTCCCTGTTGCCGTGTTATTGTTTGTATAGGATATATCTTCAGTCCCTATTCTAATTTCTCCTGATGCTGGAAACTGTGTAGAGTCAGCAATAACTATAGTCGTGTCAGTGGTGTTAGTTAGAGCTGTGCTCAAAGTAGTTGTAGATGGTCCTGAAACAGTTCCTGACCATTGTCCAGTACCCCATCCAAAACCTCCAACTTGTTGAGAAGGTCCAACACGATAGTATAATAAAGCGTCTGCACTACCTACGTTAGTCATTGGACTAGCTCCTTCATTACCACCCATTGTAACAGTTATGGTAGTTGCTGATGGTGCAGAAGCAACCATATATTTTAAATTATTAAAGTTACCATCTGCAAATGCAGAACCAGAACCAGATATACCACTTACGTTTTCAAACAAAAGAATATCATCATCTTGTAAGTTATGTGGACTTGGAAAAGTTATTGTTACTGTTGGTGAGCCAGTTTGACTAGAAAAATTAACTCCACTAATTGTAGTTCTAATGGGGTGTATGTCATAGAACTGACCTCCAGAATAAACGTATAAAATTTTGTTTGTGCCTATAGCAGCGTATTTAATACCTGCATTATTGTCAAATTGATGAAGAGCCCTAGCAGCACCTGTTAACTTATCACTTCCTAACTGTTGCCAACCACCTATTTTTTCAGGTGATCCATATCTAAAACGCACATTATCGCCATCAAACCATTGGCCTTCGGCCCCAGTTTCGGTGACTTGTTTGTTAAATCCGGGTAAAAATCCTAGTTTCTGTAGCATAAATCCTTATACTATTAAGGCTTAATTTTATCAATCAATAGTTTAAAAGCTTAAAAAGCCTCGTAAACTACATTCAATACTAATCTAAAGTCTTGGTCAGTGCAGGTAGTTCCTGAGTGAAACGTAGCACTTGGAAATGTAATCAAGGTATTTTCCTCCGACTTTACATTCTGATCTTTAAATCTCGTATACCCATTATTAGTATTAAGATATAGGATAGAAGTCAATGCATTAGAGGACTCAGTATCCTGGTGATAATCATGCTCTATAATCTCAGGTGTCTTAGTCAACAGGTTTAATTTAACCCTTATTAAACGTTTAATATTTAACTTGTCTAGCAAAGGCCTAATAACTGTAAAATGGTAGCTTGATGGCTTATCGTTTTTATAGAATATATGCACAAATTGTCGATGGGTATCGTTATCGTCGTACACACCTTGAATAAACCATTCAAATAAATTGCTTAATACTAGATCATTTAATTTTTTTATGTCTTGTTTTTTTAAAAAATCTTTCTTTATATCTATCATGATTTAAACCCTTCAAACGAAGAGTTAAATACTATCACACTTTTACGTTTGTTCGAATTATTAATTGGTGACCTATGGTAGAGATGTGATGAAAAAGTAAGAATGTCTCCTTCTTTTATATTTACTTTAGACCCATCTTCAAATTCTGTTGCTATCTTAGGATCAGGTAGTTCTAAAAAATACACATTAGAAAACTGACAACCTGAATGATTATGCCAGACTTGAAAATTTTGTTTACGATACTGTTGATACCAAGCTCTGTGTATGATGTAATATTGACTTTTTAAAGAAGCAGCCATGTTTAGTAAAAATTTTTCTAAGTGAGGAAAGAAGTAGTCCCAATATTCTCTAGTGTCATTTGGTTTTAAATAGAAGTCTGTTTTTGTTAAAGACTCTGTATGATCTTTAATGGACACGTCTGGCATCTTTTTAATTAAATTTAAGACTTTCTTTTTATGCAGTAAGTGATCTTTAAAAGGACTTACGTTTATCACTCTATTACACCTTTAGAGAGATTAAGATCCGTTGTAAAATTAGCGGCTACAGAAATTCTTTCACCTTTGCTTTTAAAAGGAATAACATAATGAAGAAGATTAAAAGGAAAGATAAACAAATCTCCTGGTTTTGGTAAATGTGCGTGTTCTGTTATGTTATGTAATCTTTGTTCTCCATATCTAAAGATAATAGCACCGGGTCCTGAAGAAGAACCTAGGTAGTCTTTATTTTCTTTTATGAGATCAGGAGGATTATCTAAATATAAAACACTAGAAAAGTGGCAGCTGCTGTGTGTATGTGGAGGATTAGATTCTCCAGCTATCATATAGTTAACCCACGCAGAGTTACATGTTAATGGTCCAAGAGTATTATTATGAAACTTTTGATAGCCATGTCGATAACAATCTAAATATTCTTTTATAATTTTTTCAAACTTTTTTCTATCAATAGAGTATTCGTCATCAATTACTCCAGCTAGTTTTTTTCTAAAATCACGTTTCTTTGATTTAACACATAATTTTTTTACAGCAGCTAACTCCTCACTAGTTATCTTAGTCTGCATTAAAAAAGGTCCGAAGAATGGGTGGTAATATTCAATCATTTAAAATCCAATGCACAAGTAATTCTTCTATGCTTACATTTTTTTACGCCGTGTTGATATTTTGAATCAAAGAATATCATCATACCATCTTCTTCTATCATGTGATATTTTTTATCACCGTTTATAAAATAAAGTGGGTTATCAGAAGAAGACTTTACGATAAGAATACATGACAATAATTCAGGCTCATGGTTATGAGGATTACAATGGTGATCTTTAGAATAGTAGTTTGCCCACCACCAAGACTTATTTAATTTTATTTGTGTGTATTTTTTTAAATAGTTAAATGAAAAATTATACAGCTCATTAAAGAATGTATAGTCTGGATTAAAACCTGATGTCAAAGCTTTGACATTGTTTAAATCTTTTTTCCATTTATGTTTTTCTGCATACACAACTTTTTTAATTTTTTTATTTAACTCAGGTTCTATGGCTGTTACTTTTATATTTAACATTTATTTAAAAACAGTGTTGGTTGCTATAATCCATCTAGGTTTATCATTCTTAATTTCTTTTGGTCTATGCCCTAATTGAGATGGCCATATATACCAATGGTCTAACACAGGTACAGTTTCAGTTTTAAAAAAATCATTTGCAAACTCTGTCCCATGATCTGTTTTAGTTAAGTAACAAATCCCTGAGACTTGTATCTTAGATTTATGTTCTTCTTGAAAATGATTGTGCCATACTGCTGGATTCTTTGTTCCTGGTTTTACATAGAGAGCCCATGACAGTGTTTGATCTACTTCATTATTTGGAAATATTGATTTTAAAATTTTGTAATAACTTTGATTTAATTTAATAATTTCAGAATGAGGTATGTCCAAAGCGTTAGCAGCCGATTGTTCTTTAGGGTGTGGACAATTGGGATATTCCATACAACATTTACAACCATCTAGATATTCTTTAAAAGCAGCTATTAACTTTTTATTATCTAACTTATCAAACTTATAAACTCTTATTGGTATGTCAGCAAAATCTATCATATTTTAAAAGGTATAAAATGATTTCCGTATAATCTATTTGGTAAAGATTTTATAGGAATTATATCAAATGCTATTGTAATACGTGGTCGTTTAGATTCTTTCCATACTGAACTACTGTGTTCATCACCATCACTTTTACCAATGACTATCAACCCTTCTTTACTTACTACTTTAACGGTCTTTTTAATATTAGGTATTCTATATTCTGTAAAACTATTACCAACTTGTGCACAATAAAAACCATGCCAAACTTTATGTTCTGGTTGCCAGTGTGGGTGCCAATCTATTTTTTCACCCTTTCTAAATACGTTCAACCAACTTTTTATAACATAAATCTTATCTTCTAATAAAGGTGTAATATTTTTTACTAGCTCCGCGTACAGTCTATTTAAATCAGGACCAGGAAATGTAAGAAGATTATATTTGTGATTATGAGCTGCAGGCACATTGCCATGCCATTTAGGATCAATTAAAGCAAAATTGCTTATTAAAGTTTGCTCTATTTCTAAACAATGTTTTACTAATTCTTCGTTGTTTATAGAATTTGTTTGAAAGCCATACAAATAATTATCGCTATATGTAATCATTAACAATAACTCTTTCTTTTAAACCATGCAGGCAAACCTGGATGTGGTCGTGTATCGTATAAATTATTCTCAGCACCCTCGGTGTCTTCACTGTTATAGTGTAGAAAAACTTGTGCACATTTTTCTCCAGTGAAAGGTTCTCTCCAATGTTCTAAATCCTCTCCTCTGTAAATCAACATATCACCTGGTTTTAAATTTATTTTAACTCCTTTTAAACCGTGTCTACCAGACGGCTCTAGATAAATAGGCCAAGGGTCTCCACCTAAATTTAATGTGGTAGATATTTCACAACTAAATCTATCTTTGTGTCTTTTTAAAATATCCCCTTTTTTATAAACCCTGACATAAGAATAATTTTCAAACAGATTCATTCCTGTTTTCTTTTCCATAAGTGGGTGTAATTTTAACAATAATGTTTCCATTGCTATGTCAGAATAATGAGCGTAAGTGTTAGGAACTTGTTGAGTAGTTTTTTCCCAAACTCCAAAAGCTTCTTCGAATGGGGATATATACTTGTTTTTAAACATAGTGTCAGCCACATCTCTTTTTAATAATATATAATTATAACAGAACTGAGCTAGCTCAGGACTAATAGCTTGTTTAATTACTTCGTATTTCTTTTTCTTAAAACTCATATTGTTGGTGCCGTTCCTTGTATTAAATCTCTGTGTATTGCTTGAATATTAAAATGAATAAATCTAAAAGGTTCTTTACCTTTATCAACTGTAAAAGCATGTGGCAGATAGCTGTTAAAAATCATCAAAGCACCTGGNTTACACTGGTGAGAGACCTGTATGTTAGATGAGTTTATATCTTTATTTAATTTAACTGGTAGCTTTGCCATTGCAGCTGAAGGCCTTGGATCAAAGAAAACAGGTTGTGCAGTTGCAGCTGAAGATTTTAAAAAATAAAAACCTGATACATGACTATTAGGATGAACATGTGTATGTTGATGAGCTCCACCATTTTTAGAAAATTCTTGTAACCAAAAATCTGTTACTACAGGGACATAGTTTTCTATGTTGTATCCTTGACTATCTAAAAAATGCCAGCTTTTATCTACAACGTAATCTAACAAAGTTTTAAAATTAGGATCTGATTGTAGTTCATCAGAATGATGAATAAGTCCGAAGTCTTTTGTATCTTTAATCAAATCTTTATTTTTTGCTCTTGCATTTTTAATATGGACATTGCCAGCTTTGTTTAAAGTGTCGACCCACTCAGGTCTATAATCTAGCCACACAGGTGATGCAAAATAACTTTCTACCCTCATATTGTCTTTCATAATGTATATATATCAATAATATGGTTTTCCACAAGTCCAAATAACCAAACTATATCTAGTTCCTTTCGTAACTTTTTTTACTCTGTGCCAAACAAAAGATGGAAATACTACAATAGAACCTCTAGGCAATATTTCTGAACACGCGGTTGTTTCAATCTTTTTTCCTGGCTCATTATTATTTTTAGCAAACTCTAGTTCTCCTCCTTCATAATCTTCTGGATGAGATAGACTACATGTAACAGATAGCTTTCTTATCTTTCCATGTGATGGATCATTTGGTCTATCGTAAGGAATATCCCATGAATCACAATGCCAACCATAATATTGATTTAATTTATATTTAGTAAATTGACAAGATTCAGATATATCCCATTGAAAGTTCCAACCTGCATTTTCGTTAGCCGTTTTTACGTAAGGTAAAATTTCTTTATATATCCATTGATCATTTAACCATGCAACATTAGAGTCTCTTTTCTTTTTTAAATCTTTAAGATCCTCACCAACCAACTCTCCTTTGTCTTTAAACTTACCTGTAACAGCTGTCTGTTCTTTTTGCATATTGCCATATTCAATAAGCTCATCACAAAACTTAGGTGATAAAGCACTTTGAAAATACCAATACGTGTTTTTTAAATTCATTAATTAACAATGAGGTGTTATTTCTTCATACGTAACCCTTAAAACTATTCTTTGATCATCTAGTTTATTGGGTAAAAGATAATATTCTAGATTAGAATTAAAAATTACATACTTGTTACTTTCTATCGGCATGTTCCAATATACTCCTTTCTTACGGTTGTTATCATACTCTATTATCATGTCATTGTCATCACTATCTATAAAATAAAGCATAACAATATCCGGACTGTTTTTTAAATCAGCATAATTTAAATGATGTCGTTTTGTAGTTCCTTCGTTTTTCCAATGAACCATAACATCATGAGTTTTTCTTCTTAACGTCTTGCCTGTTTTTAATTGATATTTTGCTTCAGCGTAATCTAATATCCAAATAATATCCTGTGATAAAGGTACGTGAACGTCTTTAAATCTATTTAATTTTCGCTCATGTAAATCTTGAATGTTCCAACTTATAAAGTCATAAACGTTTTCAAAATTAACTTTAGATAATGATAAAGGTAGTTTTCCGTGTAAGATAAATTGTTTAGATAGCTCTACTTCTTTCATAGGAATTTAAATACTACATTCCTTCTCGCCAAATAACCTCTTTATCCCACGATTGAGTTCCTTCATTCCAATGATACAAATCATCTACACCATTAGTTTGGGTTGAAGGTGCTGGAGTTGGTGCTTCCCAATCCATCGTAGTTTCGTTTATTGTCCAACTATTAAATACTACCCCGTCGTCATTTTCAGGTCTAGGTAATATGAATGCATCTCTTGTTGGATCATACGTAGCCCCAGGAGTTGCATAATTATATCTCAACATTTTACTTTGATCAGATGCAACTGATCCATCATTGTTTAAATATCTTCCTCTTCTTGTGTGGTATGAAGTTTGTTTCCAATGTTCCCAACCATGTACGTTTCTTAAAAAGTTAATACCCACTTCTTCGTTCTCTGCTCCGTTTTTCATAAGGTGTTCATCACCTACTGAGTGAACAGAAAGTACAACGTTGTTTTCATCTAATTTTGCAAAGTGTGCCATAATATTATTGGAACTTGTATCTAATCGCTACAAATCCTGATCCTCCTAATCCCGGTGAACAACAACCTGCGCCAGTGTTTCCACCTCCGCCACCGCCTCCAGANTTAGCTGGAGAAGGACTGTTTGTTTGGCCTCCGCCTCCATATCCTCCTGATCCTGGTGAGCCTGGAGAATAAGTTCCTCCTGCGCCACCGCCAGAAAAATATCTGTTAGAACCTGATGGTCCCGGTGTTCCATAACTTGGTGCTGTTGGTCCAAAGAATGATGTTGAAATACCTGATCCGTTTCCACCNCTTCCTGCTGGTGTAGTAAACCCAGGTGATCCGTTAGTTCCTGAGCTATTAGCTCCGCCTCCGCCACCTGCTCCTGGCGAACACCCACCCGTAGAGTTTCCTCCTGGGTTTCCTTCTGGTGGAGAGAATCCACCTGCGTTTCCGGACCCTTGTCCAGATGTTCCGTTAGTTCCGCCTCCTGATCCTCCAGGTTGGCCGTGTCCTCCACCTCTTGTAGAAGTGATCGTACTAAAAATTGAAGGTGTCGCTGCTGAATATCTAGGTGAAGGCGATGATCCACCACCTGCACCAACTTGTACAGGATATGATTGAAATGCTACTGCAAGGCCACCAAATTCTGGACTTGGATAGTTTGTTCTCCAGCCTCCGCCTCCTGCGCCTGCTCCACGGTATTTTCCACCACCTGGGCCTCCGCCTGCAACAACAAAATATTCTACTGTGTTAGAGCCTGCAGGTGTTCCCTCATTAGCAACAGCTAAAGTACCGTCACCTGTAAAAACGTGAATTTTATAATTTCCGTCTGTGATTGTAGTATTACCGCCAGTCGCGTTAACGTATGGGGTTATGGTTCTTCCTCCGGCTCCGAAACCTAATACTCTATATCCAAAGTTTGACACTACGTCCTCCTATTATGCGTCGTTAGGCAGATTAGTAGCAAAGAATATTTTGATCCCTAGTAGTTTAGCGTCACCTGTAAACGTATCAGAACCGTCGTTTGCGTCTCTTGAAATGTTAAAAAACACATCTTCATCAGCTGCCGGTGATCCAGCTATAGTTACTGAACCACTTTGAGCAGTAACATTTAGGTCATTAGCTGTTCCGCTATGAGCATCAGTTATCGCTACCGCAGTTCCAAACGCTGTATCAATCGCATCATTATCTGCTATTGCCACGCCTTTTAAATTCCAAATACAGTTACCTGTATTTGTTGAGTTAGCTGTCCAGAAAACTTGATACATTATAAGTTGTGATGGATCCCACGCTTTAGGGAATGCAATAGTAAATTGTGCATTCTCATCAGAAGAAGGATCGAAATCTAATGTTTTAAGTTCTGGCTGACCAGCTGTTAATTCTGTTTGATCGATGTCCGCACATCCGTTTGTAGTCGTTGCATACATTGCTGTAGCAGGAACCCAAATAGTTTGTTTACCTGTAACAGCTAGTGCTGATCCGTTTGATTGAACAACTCCAGTTCCTTTTGCAACTAAATTTAAATCTATGTTTGTGTCACCACCTGTTGCAGATATTGCAGGATCTCCTGAAGCTGCTGCATTTGTTACAGTGATTTCATTAATCGCTGAACCTGTAGCAGTAAATTTGATAGACTCGTTTCCGTTTGTATCAAATAAACCAGTATCGATTTTTGGTGACTCTAAAGTTTTGTTTGTTAGTGTTTCAGTTCCAGTGATTTGAGAAAAACCAACATCTACAATGTTAGGGTTAGTTCCATCATCTGCTTTTGCATAAAGTAATTTTGTTCCTTTATCTGTAGTAGCCCAAGTAACACTAGTACCTGAACCGCTTGTGTATTGAAATTCTACTGTGTAGGCTCCTGAAGTTGAGTTTTTAATAAGATATAATTGTTGTGCATCTAAAGGAATTGATACAGTAATGTTTCCTGTAATAGTTCCAGTTAATTCAATAACTCTGTGAGCCATTGTTGCTCCAGTAGCTCCATCAGAAACAGCTAAAGCTGTATCNCCTGTTCCACTGACNGCTTGTGATGCGTATCCACCGGCAAGTTGCTCGATAATTTCTAAATTGGTATTTGTTTTTGTTCCCCATGTACCGGCATTTTCACCGGTTGCCATTTTCTCTATACCGAGAGGTGTATATGTTGATGCCATAAAAAACTCCTATTTACGCTGCATGCGTTATGTCTGTATACGATGTCGTAGCTGTTATGTCAATGTCTTTATACGCCAACGCACCAAACCCTACAGTTCCTAAATTACTAGTTAAATCGATTCCTGTCAAGCCTACTGTAATATCATCAACAGTAGTAGATCCAACAGCAGAACCCGCTGTAACACCGGTTAATCCTACCCTCATTTGATCTACTGTTGTAGATCCAACCGCGGATCCAATAGTAACCCCACTAGGATTTACAATTAAAGTGTCATCAACTTGTGGACTGCCAATAGCAGATCCCATTGAGTTTCCGCTAATTTCATAAGTTTGTTGATTGCCAAGAGAACCTACAGCTGATCCTATTGTTACACTACCTAAACCTTGTTGATGATCTGCACCATCATTTATACTTAAAGTTCCTAATGCAACTCCTGAAGAAACTCCAGTGACTCCAAAGATCATGTCAAATTCTTGTGTAGTGCTTCCTTGTGCCGACGTAATTGATTGACCAGAAACTCCAATAACACTTTCAGGTGATACAACTAATTCACCACCCCATTGATTATCTCCCCATGCAGACTCGCCCCATCCTTCTGGACCTTGAGTCATACTCATTTCAAGACCAGTTAATATCGCACCAGATGTATCAGTTCCCCATTGGTTAGATCCCCAAGTATCTCTTCCCCAACCATCTTCTGACTGAGCATAAGGTAAAGTACCTAAGACAGCCGACATGTTTGTTAATGTTGGAAGAGCAACAATAGGGTCAAAACTATCTCCCCATGGTTCTTCACCCCAAGCATCTCTACCCCAACCGTTTTCAGAAAAAGCAGAAAGATCTGATAAAGCTGAAGCAATAGTTAAGCTGCTTGGTAAAACATCTACATGATTTTGAGATCCATATTGATTCTCACCCCATGGTCCAGCTGCCCATGTATTTTGAGTAAGATCAATTGCTCCACCCATTCCAATACCATGAACATAGCAATAAAAATGAAAGTCTGTAGAAGATGCAGGTGCTATTTCTACATATCTTTCTGTAGCTGCATTAAAATTTGTTGTATTGGTATATGTAGATTGATCACTTATACCATCTAAATAATAAGTAACTCCAGCTGAAATAATATTATTGCCAGGATCGCCGGTGCTGGTAGTAAATAATAAGGGGTGATTATTATTTGATGCATCGTTTTGATTAAAACGAAGAGTTCCTCCTTCAACCCACTTAACATCCATGTTACGTGCGCCATCAAGATAGTATACACTACCAGTTCCTCCTGAAATATACAAAGTTCCAGATGCAACGGTTACCGTATATGTTTGGTCAGAATTTTTTAACATCATTCCACCCATGCCACTTCCATGAATGTAACATAGGTAATAAAAATTAGATGTTATAGAGGATAAATCAATTTCAATATATCTTACAGTGGCAGCGTTAAAGGTAGTTGTATTTACATAATTAGCTTGGCTACTGGCTCCATCTAAATAATAAGATACACCTGATGAAATAATTCCACCGGTGCTTGTGCTCGTAGAAAAAATTAATGGGTGATTATTGTTTGATGAGTCGCTTTGATCAAATCTTAAAACAGTATCTGCATTCCAATTAAAAGTACCGGGACCAGAAGAATTTCTTACACCATCAATGTAATAGACAGCTCCGGTTCCACCACCACCATAGAGATTGCCACTTGCAACCGTAATGTTGTAAGTTGCCATAAGGATTTACCTCCTTACGTCAGTCTTATGATAGCTGAGCTAGAATCGTTAGTTGGAAACTGAATTGTAAAAGTTCCTGAAGAAACTGTTTTGTCTCCTCCGAAAGCTATCACACATACCGCATTTGTAGTACCAGATCCTCCAGCTGTAGTCGTGTTGTAAATTAAACAACCGTTAGCTGTGAATGAAGCACTAGTAAAACTTATGTCAGAAAAATCCGTGAACGCAGTAGTAGAAGTTAAACCAACTCCTGTGTTAGTTAGAGTGGCTCCTCCTGCACTGTATCCAGTACCTGAAATTTCTTGTGATGTTGAGTAAGCCGTTGTAGCAGCTCCCAAAGATGCAGAACTAGTGTACATTGCAAGTTTGAAAGTATCTCCTCCGTTTCCAGAAGTATCTAAACTGTGTTTACCTTGTAAAAGCTCTTGTTTGAAGCTTGAACAAATTGCTGATGATATTGCCATAATTTTTCTCCTTATTACGGAGACGGAGATTTGACTTGTATTCTAACTGTTCCGTCAGTGTAGTCGTCTCTTCTTCGTCTTCCAAGTTGCACTCCTGCAAACTTCTGTACCTCTTGTTTATATTTATTTTCATATAATGTCAACATATCCATTGGACCTTTTAAAAATCCATAAGCCTCTACTAAACAAGCATATAGAAGCCCTTGAGGGAAATTTAGGCTGACATAATTAGTTTGATTACCAGACTCTAAAGTATTAGGCATTTTGTTATAATATATATTAAATAAGTAATTAGCATCTGGTGTGGGTGCCACATAAATACCTCCAGAAGTAGTTGAACTTAACCCTGTAGCTCCACCAAACATAGCGTAATATTTAGGCAAACCAGTAACGTCTTGACCTGTTTGAGATCCCTCTGGTCCTGTCAGTTTTCCTACATATTCTGAAATGTATGTCTGATCTTTTTTCTCTAACCATTGACCAACGCCATTTGTATTAGCTGTAGATTCAAACACTTCTATTCCTCTTACAAAAAATGCTCCTGCAGGGACATTAATAGTATTATCATCTGCAACAAATGTACCCTGTGATGCAAATCTATCAGAGTCCATTGGAATATCTAAAAATATTCTTTGTTGTGCATTTAAAATTATATTTTCTAAAATATCTGTTGTTAAAACAGTGTCATCTACTTCTGTGTAGTTTCTAATCTGTGTGACCAACGTAGTGTAACTTATTCCTGACATATTATGCTCTTTGGTTTACAGGTCCTGCAAACACAAAAAATCCTCCTCCAGTTTCCGCACTCGATGCAGTTGCAGCTAAATCAAAAGTAAAACTATTACTGTAGTTTTGTGATGAGCCGGCATCGTTAGTTGCGCTTTTTACTTGTCTTGTTATCTTATACGATCCAAAAACTTTTGCACCTGAATCATGCGTAGTTGCAACAGTTTTTTTGTAAGTTTTTCCATATGTTGGTGACGATGTACCTCGTGTGCAACCGGTTAAATCGTTTCCTGACTTACCTGTATACTCAATTGTTTCATCTTGATACTCTCCAAATGTTGCAGAGCTAGAATCTTCGTCAGTTTTTTCTATTACAATAAAACCACTAGTTGGAAAATTAGTTGCATCTGTCAAAGTTATGGTAGTAGCAGACGCAGAAATATTTCCGTTTAAAGTAGTTTCCATTTGAAATCTGTTTACAGATACACCTCCAACTGGAGACTTAACCTCATAAAACCTTATAGCATCATTTGTTTGAAACGGATTTGTATCATCAAGAATTATATCATCTGATGTTTGAACGTTAACTACAGTTGATGCAGCTGTTGTTGTAAAAGGATCTGTTCTTAATGCAGAAGGAGTTGGTAACGCTTCTCTTGCTGGTCTTGCATGTTGCAAAGCTTGTGGATCTGCCGTTGTTGGTCTTGGTTGAAGTTGAGGTTGTTTTTTTTCATACTCTGAAATATGGACCCATGCTCCATTCCATTCTTGAACCATTTCTGTATATGGAAATCTCATCCCAGATCTATCTGAGATCATAAATGCATGTTTACCTGAAGCAAAATTACCCATTAACCAATCTCCGGATAATATACTTTAGGACTAATGTANGTNCTTACTGGAGAACCGTCTTCTGAAAGTGCTCTCTGTAATTCATCTTCGTATAATAATTTTAATTCTTGAACTCTTTGTGGTGCATATTTAATAGCTAAATAATATGCTAGACCAGAAGCCATGCAAGGAACAAATCTATATGGTACATCTGTAGCATTTGTGTAAGCATCTCCAACATCTTGGATCCTTCTTACGTAGTAATAATTAATTGTATTTCCTGCTTGAGACGCACCCGGCGTTAGATACAATGTTATTGTTGTTCTATCTATAAATCTTTGAACCCAATATTGAGTTGGAGTTCCTTTGTCTGTTTTATTTGAAAATGCAGAATATTGAGATCTGCTTATTTTTGTTAATGGTGAATCTACGTTAGAAGAGTTTCTGTAAACAGCTTCTAAGACATCATCAACACCATAAACAGCAGTGGCGTCTGAAGTACCATCACCAGTTGATCGGTACATGATATATTCAGATTGGCCATCTACTAAAGTTATTGAATTATTTGCTACTTCCCAATAGTGCAATCCTCGATTGCCCCACTCTTGAAACATGATATTTAAAGATCTTCTGGCCGTTCTTAATTGATAGCCAGCAACTCCTTGCATACCTATTCTCTCATAGGCTTCTTCGATTATTTCATCTATCTGAAAGTTCTTATCAAAAACATAAGAACCCGAAGTAGTGTTCGCCATGTTACGCTCCTGTGATAGTTAGTGTAACGCTTCCGTCAGATCCTGTTGTTTGTGTTAATGTTGCACAAATTCCATCTTTAAACAAGATTCCAGAACCTGGAACGTACACCGATAATCCTTCAGTGTCGTATTTGTATGTCGCCATCAAGTTACCAGCTCCAGCTCCACTTGTAGTAGCTGAATCATGCAAAGTTAAAACAGAACCTGCTTCACCTCTACCTTGAATAGAAGTGACTCTTGTTCTAGCCGCTCTCAATACTGAGATTGCACCGGTATCTTTTTGTAATGTTGTTTGGTCACTTGTAAAAGTTCCACCGCCACCTATTCCCATAATGTTTCTCCTTATAAAAGTGCTCCCGAAGGAGCACTTTAATTATTTATATTATGCGCTTACGCCTGTTCCAGCCACTCTAGATTGGAACGTATTAAAGTAGTCAACAACTAAATGATTAGCGTTTGTACCTTTGTGTGCACCCATAATATTCATTTCTAATGCAATATCATCAGGCACAGTCGTAGCTGCTTGTACTCCAACAGGATTTCCGTTTAAGTACAATTTAAATTGGTTCGCAGTAACACCAACTTCACTTCCAGCAGGTTGATAAACAAAACCTAATCTAACTGAGTTATTTGGAATTGCTTGAACTGTAGCTGTTTGTGTTGGAACAGATGAATCTTCTAAAGTAAAGTTTGATCCGCCTGCTGAACTTAACATATCAAAAGATACACCAGCTCCGTTTTTTCTAGAAACGAATTGAATTGTAGTTGTATCTTGTAAATGTGAGAAACCAATACCATCAGTTGGTAAAGTGTCAGAATCTGCATAACCAGTTTGAGCAAATCCTACCCAAGTGTTTAAATCACTTACGTCAGTGACTGCAATGCTAGTTTCGAACCACCATTTTTGGTTTGCATTAAATTGCCAAACTTCTGGTCCAGCAATACCTTGAATCTCACCAGCTGCAGGAGCGTTGTCTCCCTGTCTTAACCATCCACCAGCATATTGTGCTAGTTGAAAGTCAGATCCACCTGTTGATGTAACTGTCCAATCTGATGCATTGTAGATTGAAAAGTCATTTTGATACGCTTGTTCTTGTTCGTATCCACCTGTAATAAGAGGTTGTTTGATTCCACTAAATACAGAAGAACCTCCATCTTTTCCTACTACGTTAGTGACTCCATTTTTAAAATGTGTTGTCATATAATCAGCGCCTCCATGCGCCAGTTATTCTTACTAAGAAAAGAATAACCAATTTATGATTTAATTATCTTAGTATGTCTTTTATACAACAGATTTATATTGAGTGCAAGAGAGCCTACGGTGTGGATTGGTTTTTTCCAACGGTGTAGCTTTTTGTTAAGTAGCTACAGAAACTTGTGGTTCAGCGCCCTCTATCTTATTTTGCTGATGTGCTTTTGCAGCCTCAGCAAGTTTTATATGGCTAA
>JGI25132J35274_1000167_pt1 | contig 18318 bp, 31 predicted proteins | sample ETNvirenome_6_30_FD_35274 | JGI IMG/M metagenome (IMG submission 35274)
GGAAGATGAACTTGAACTTCCCAATGAAATTGAACCGATAGACTAATGGACGAACAACAAGAACCACTCACAGAAATCGAACAGTCACGCGCTGACACTGGGTTTCGTTATTACGTCGTCAAACCCGACGAACTCTACACGGGACTTGTTGCAGCCGTAGACTCAGACCGTGGCTATCCTAACAAACAAGGCACTACGCTCACCGGACTACCACCTGTTGCTAACCTGGCAGAAGCCACTGACGGCAGCGGACGACTCATAGCCATCGACTGCTGGAGATTCACCGCTAACGATGACCTGATGCTTGAGGGAACCGATGGTGTCCAAGAGCTTACTCAGTTAGAGTTCCTGGCGATCAAGCCTGAGCCAGAAAACGAGCTGGAATAATGAACAATCATTTAACACACCCGATCACAGGAATGATAGCCAGCTCATGGTCAGCGATCTCTGCCTATTTTGACTACTTTGAAATGGCTGTTGGTTTTATCTCAGCAGTCATAGCTCTACTGATTGGAATACTTTCCCTAATAAACCAATGGCGGAGGTTTAAAAAAGGCGAATGATGAAGCTTTTGACAGCAGCGCTTCAAGCCTATGTCGCTTACACAAACTTAAAACTGAGGAGATATATTGATGACCTGGAAGATGAGATTGATAAGCTGGCTAGCGTTGGTGATGCTGCTTCCGTCTTGCGGATTGAACGGCTCTCAAAAAGAATTAAACGCGAGCAGCTACGATCCTCCGGTGATAACTCTGACTGATGGCCGGCTTTATACATTTCAAGAGGTTTCAATGGTGGGGCGCGGCCAAAAATATTATAGTCAGTATGTGTGGCAACGGGCATTAATTACGGGACAGAAATGAAATCAATATTTGAAAAGCTAATAGCTATTTTCTCGCGCAAACCAAAGCCGAGGATCAAGAAAGTATTGATTTGTGTGGGTCACTCTAGAATGGGCGATAAAGGCGCTGTGAGCCGAGGTAACGTCAGTGAGTGGGCTTACAACCAATACGTGGCCGAAAAGCTACGAGAGAAGCTTATAGAGCGTTCTATATCATGCACGGTCATTAGCGAGACTCCATTTAAGGGGTATCACAAATCTTGTTCGTATTTAGCCGAACAGTCTTGGGGTTACGATTGCGTAATTGAGCTGCATTTTAATTCTCATACGGCAAGCGCAAATGGCTTTGAGTATCTGTATTGCGCCGGCAGCGAAAAAGGTAAAAAGCTAGCAGAGTCATTTCGTAAAATCCACTCGGAGGTTGTTCCAGGGCAGAAGGATAGAGGCGTCAAGGCGATTAGCCAAGGAGGTAGAGGCTACAGGTTCTTATCAAAGACAAAGCCTCCAGCCGCTATATGTGAGCCGTTCTTCGGCAGCAATGCTAAGGAGTGGGTATTGTTTGAGGGAATGGAGTCTGAGCTAGCTCAGATCTATTGCGATGCTCTGGTTGATTACTTGGCGTAAAACACCTAATTAAAATAATTTAAGAAATATATTTGACTGGTTTCTATTTTTTGCTAGGTTGTCTCTGCAATGAAATTAGTGCAATTAACTGAAGAGACACACAAGGCCGTTAAGGTTCTTGCTGTAAATGAAGGAATAAGCCTTAAAGACCTAGTCGAGCGGCTTTTAAAATCAGCAATGAAAGGAGCTGTAAAATGAAAGAAGTAATGCTGGGAGCGGCGATCTTTCTTTGTTTAACGACGCTAGTGATGTGGGTGTTCGCCTCGTCTCGCGCTGTTGAGAAGGCCCGCATACAAGAGATGGCTCACAAGTTGTATCTTCGTCCGAATTTTGAGCTTCTTGAACTTAAGGAGCTTCTGATCGGTGGATACTATGAGCTAGACCAATACGAAGTAAACGAGCGGATTGAGGCAATTAACATTGCTTTGAACGCAAAACAGAGAGCAATGTAATGAACATAGACGAAGAGAGTAAAAAGTTATCTTTAATCAAAGAAGCTAAGCGAAAAGCCAGATATGCCCCTAGCGCCCGCTGGGACGCCATACAAGCTGGAGTGGCCCGAATTAGGGCCAATGAGACAGAAGAATACAAAGCGGCGCGAGAGCGCGATTACGCGCAAGCTAGAAAGAATCTAGGGCTATGAAATTAAAAACACAGAAGCGCCAGATATTAGCGCATTTAGAAAATGGCGGGAGCCTCACCACACTTGGGGCATTTAAACAATTTGGATGCACCAGATTAGCTGCAAGGGTGTTAGACCTTCGCCGTGATGGGCATCCAGTTAAATCAGAGCGAATCTCTATCAACGGTAAACACGTTGCGAAATATTCAATTTAAAGACATGAAAAACGAAATAACACAACAAAAGGGCAATGCTTTACAGGAGCTTGCGGAGAGACTCGGCAGCAACTCAAAGAGGACCGCTGAGATTTTAAAGGCTACAGCTTTTAAGAACTGCAAGAATGATGAGCAGTTCGCAAGCCTAGTAATCGTAGCTAACACCTACGGACTAAACCCTTTACTGAAAGAGCTTTACGCTTTTCCTGGCAAGGGTGGGGAGATTGTCCCCATTGTAAGTATAGACGGCTGGCTTCGGATTATAAACGACCATCCTGAGATGAATGGGATGAGCGAGGAATGGGCCGAGGATGGTAGCTGGTGTGAAATCAAGATCCACCGGAAGGATCGCGAGCATCCTACCACGCATCGTGAGTATCTAGAGGAGGTAAAGCGTAACACCGAGCCTTGGCGTCAGCACCCTCGCCGGATGTTAAAGTGGAAGTCCATTATCCAATGTGGGCGTGTAGCTTTCGGCTTTGGTGGAATTCATGATGAAGATGAAGGACGCGACATCGCCGGTTTCCGTGACGTGACGCCGGCTACTCCGGTTACAAGAGTTCGTGAAATCGCGGTTGATCCTTTTGAGGATGTGATTGAGACCGATATTGAGCCAGACACTGAGGATCTCTTTAGTCAGGAGGGATCGAAATGATCGTTCACGACGATATTAAACAAGGCTCGGAAGCTTGGGAGCAGATCAGGCTCGGGAGGGCTACGGCTTCACAGGCTAGCAATATCCTGACTCCTACCGGCAAGCTATCAACCAGTCGTATTAAATACGCTCGGAAGCTAGCGCGAGAATGCCGTGTGAGCGACCCTATGGTTTTTGCTGGGAACAAGTTCACCGACTGGGGTAACGAGCATGAGAACGAGGCTAGGGAGCTGTTTGAGTCGATGATGGGCTACACTGTCACCGAGGTTGGGTTTGTCACCCGAGACGACAAGATTATCGGATGCTCTCCTGATGGTTTAATCATGGATGAAGACGGGAAGTATGACATGGGCTTGGAGATCAAATGTCCACAAGTTGACAAGCATACTGAGTATCTGATGGAAGGCGTTCTACCAAAGGAATACAAGCTTCAAGTCCATTGGAGTATGGCTGTCACCGGTATCAAAACGTGGTGGTTTATGAGCTATTTCCCTGAGACCAATCCTCTCATAATTAAGGTTCAAGCTGACGAGTTTACTGAGCTTGTCTCACGCGCCCAAGATGATTTCATTCCAGAATACCGAGAGGTAGCTGAGCAGGTCAAGGAAGCGCTGTTCGGAAAGGTGGTGGTCCGATGACTATTGCAATGAAAAACCTAGTTGAATCCGAAAGGTGGAGGCGAGCTGGAGTTACTACTTTTTACCGTAAGAGCTTAGTTCTTGCTGCGGTTTGTCAGCCTGGAATTAGCATTGTTGATTTATCTAAGGTAATGGGAACTACGCGAAATTCAACAAGAATGGCAATAGGCGTCTTGGTTGATCGAAAACTTCTACGGAAAGAGTTACACATACCTAAAAAGTTTGGAGACCCAAGACAAGTTAAAATTTATCCTACTCCTTACGCTAAAGATCTAGCGAACATTATCGAAACAGTATGACGCGATACGCTAAAAGGGTAGACGCCAATCACTCGGAGGTGGTTGCGGAGTTTAAGGAGCTTCTGCCCGAGGCTAGCGTTTTCGATTTATCTGGCGCTGGAAGGGGCATTCCTGACATCCTCGTGGGCTTAAATGGGTTTAACTACCTGTTTGAGATCAAGGACGGCTCCAAGCCCCCTAGCGCCCGTAAATTAACTAAGGCTCAACAGGAGCTACACTCGACCTGGCAAGGTCAAATATGCGTAATCCACAACGCCGGCCAGATGCTGGCGGAGATCGCGAAAACACAAAACACATAAAAACATGGCAGGAGATTGGATAAAATTTGAAAAGGCTACACTAGATAAGCCGGAGGTATTTGAAATGGCAGGAGAGCTGGGCATTGACCCAGATGCAGTCATTGGAAAACTTTTAAGAGTCTGGAACTGGTTTGATGATCAGTCAGAAAAAGGTAACGCTCCGCTAACGGTGCGAGCGTTACTAGATCGTTACTCGGGCGTTACCGGCTTCAGTGAGGCTATGGTAAAGGTGGGCTGGTTGGTTATTGATGGTAATGATATGTTTCTACCTAATTTTGAGCGACACAACGGGCAAACGTCGAAAACACGGGCTTTAACAGCTAAACGAGTAGCTAAAAAGAAGAGTAAAGATAACGCAGAAGGTAACGGTGACAGCGTTAGTCAAACGTTAGCAGAGAAGAGAAGAAAAGAGAAGAGTAAGAGTACTACTAAAGAGGAGTTTGTTGAACCCGATTTAAATGAGTTTACCGATTACCTTGTTAATTCACTTCCTAAAATTAATCCAGAATGGACTGAAAATAGATCGAAGCGAGCAGCATCACTTCAATACGAGACATATGTCCTTTCAAATTGGCATGACGGGAATGGTAAAAAAATCAAGAACTGGAAAAACAAAGCTCGCAACGCTTTTGCTTACAAAAAACCAAGCAGCTTTGGAAAAGCTGATAAAGCGCAACAGCTATCAACAACGGAAGGAAATGGAATCTATGTCGCTGAACTATAATGAGATAAAAATTTGGCTAGCAAAGTGGGGTTTTCCTGCTCGCCACATTGCAAATCTAATGCAGATGCACGGCGATGGGCTAGGGAAAGCGCTGGAGCTTGAGGAGCGAGTAATAGGCGGTGATTGCCTGCTCATTCTTTGCGGTGACCGAGGTCCAGGTAAAACTCAAATCGCTACAAAGTGGGCTGAAATGGCAGCTAAAAAAGATAAAGGTAGTCGATATTTCAAGACGCATGATCTTTTAGAGACAATCCGGCAGCAATTTGGAGATAATAGGCAGCAGAAAGGAACAGCCCGTGACACTCTCCAGCAGGCCAAGAAGGTCTCACTGCTCATTCTAGACGAATGGAGCGAGCTAGCAGGAACTGACTGGGAACAAAGGACGCTCACTAACCTAATCGACCATCGTTACGACAACCTTTTAGCGACCGTTATCATAACGAATCACAAACCGAATGAGGCAGCGGCAGCGGTCGGAAGATCTATTTGGTCAAGAGCCGAGGAGACCGGTGGAGTGGTGAATTGTAACTGGAAAAGCTACCGAAACAAATGAGCGAGAAAGAGAACATCGATACCGCGACAGCCATCATTCATTGTATCTGCGATAAATACAGCTTGACTAGTAAAGAAATATTAAGCAATACGCGAACTAACAGGATCGCCCATCCGCGAATGATGGCGATGGCGCTGATCAGGAGACACACAACATTTTCAACAACAAAGATAGCAGAAATCTTTAGGAAGAGAGACCACGGGACTGTCCTCCATGCCACCAAAAGGTTTGGACATATTAAAATTAACGAACTGACTCATGCCTAGACCACGATTAACCGAAGATGAGATGCAGGTGTTAAAACGCCTAAGATCGGGCGGCGCAATGACAGCGCTAATGGAGGAGTGCGATGAGGCCGGTATATCGCCAAGCTCGGTCAAACATTTTTGGTATAAATCCAAGCGGATCAGCCTTTTTTCCAAAGCCGAGAACCTTAGCCTAGACGAGCTGTTTGAGCCGGTGCTGGCCGATCTCAGAAAATACTCGCCAAAGTTTAAGGCGTTCAAACGCAAGAAAATCAAAGATCCACACTGCCTTATACTTGATCCATCGGACATCCACGTTGGAAAGCTGGCGGTTGAGGAGGAGACGGGCAGCAACTATAACGTAAGAGAGGCTGTAGCCTGCGTGGATCGCGGGATTGATGACTTGCTGCGGATGTCGCAAGGCTGGGAGATCGACCAGGTTTATATGGTGATCGGTAACGATTGCCTGCACATCGACAGCCAGCGCCCAGTCACGACCGCCGGAACGCCTCAAGACATGGATGGTTTATGGTGGCAGTCGTTTATTCAATGCAAAGATCTCATGGTCAGGGCGATTGAGAGACTTCTTCCGTACGCGAACGTCACGGTTATCCATTGTCCGAGCAACCATGATTATGTTGCGGGTTGGATGTTGGCGCAAACACTCAAAGCATACTTCCGAAAAAGCAAAAACGTCACATTTGATATTTCGGTAAATCATCGTAAATACGTCCAATTCGGATCAAATATGCTCGGATTTAGCCACGGGGATGGAGCGAAACTGGCAGATACGCCATTGCTCATGGCTCAAGAAGAGCCAGAAATGTGGGCAGCGACTAAGCACAGGACGATTTATTTGCATCACCTTCACCATCGATCTGTAACAAAATGGCCTGGACCATGGCAGAGTGCCAAAGATTACATAGGAGTGACTGCTGAACATATAAGATCGCCATCCGGCACTGATAGCTGGCATCACAAAAAGGGATATGTGGGAGTTCCTCGTTGTGTGGAAGCGTTCATTCATCACAATAATGATGGACAAGTTGCGCGATTGACTCATCATATTAAACATGGATAGAGAGATCAGGGAGGCTTACGCCTCGTTAAAACCCTGCGTTAAATGCGATGGATACCCACGATTTCGATATGACCCAGGCGCGACCTTTTCTTATTGCGTCAGAAATACTTCAGACTGCCCATGCTTAGCGGCAGCGCCGGACTACGATCCAGCAGAATTGGCTAGGCGAATCAATAACCAAAATAAAAAATGAGCGAAAGCATGAAACTAACAGGAAGCCTCCACGTTCTGGGGGATACGCAGACATTTAACTCTGGATTCACCAAGCGTGAGTTTGTGGTGAAGGTGGATGACGGAAAATTTGACCAATTCATTAAACTTGAGCTAGTCAAGGATCGCATCAAAGAGATTGACGAGGCCAAGGTCGGCGACGAAATCACGGTGCATTTCAACATCCGAGGACGAGAGCATGACGGGAGGTTTTTCAACAATCTGGTCGCATGGCGTATCGAAAGCGCCTCGCCTGCCACAAACGATCCTGGCGAAGCTTACAAAGCTAAAGCAGCGGCACTAGACGCCAGCACTGCTGATGCTGACGAGATCCCGTTTTAAACCTAATCAGAAGAGAGACATGAAATCAGACAGTGAGTTCGTGGCGGCTCTTGATAAATCAAAAGCTGCCGTGCAGCACGTTGGACAATGGATGAGCGATCAAGGCTGGTCTGTTGTTTCCAACTTTTCAGCACTACGGCCACATTTTGAGAGCCGACACGATTATGCGGATTCCGGTGATCTTGAAGTCCGTCAAAGAGTTGAGGTTAAATGGATCAATCGGTTTTTTACCTGCGCGGAAGATTTCCCGTTTCCCGCAATCATAGTTGACGAAAAGTTCAAAATTGACCGCATACCAATTAAGCACCTATACGGATATGCCGTAGTCAACAGGGAATGGTCTCACGTTTGTCTGATTTCAGCTAAAACCCGAGCAAATTGGAAGACAGCGACTAGATACGACTCAAAAGATCGACAGGAGCGCACGTTCTATGAATGCCCAGTCGAACATTGTTTGTTTTTACCCTGTTAATTAATGAAAACAGACACACTAAACATAATTAACGCTGATTGTTTGGAGTATATGCGAGGGGTGGAAGATAACCACTTTGATCTAGCGATCACCTCGCCTCCATACAATATGAACTTGCGAGTCAATCATCGCGGTGACGGATACTGCTCACGCCAAGTAACTAAAGAGATTTCAACAAAATACACTGGGTATTCTGATAACCTACCAATGGAGGAATACGAAAAGTTTATCGATGGCGTTTTGAAGGAGCTTCTGAGAGTTTCAAATACAGTTTTTTTCAACATCCAAATGATAACAGGGAATAAGCCAGCTTTGTTTAGGTTACTTGGAAAATATGCTGAAGAAATCAAAGAAGTAGTCATCTGGGATAAGGGCCACGGTCAACCAGCCATAGGAGAGGGTGTAATGAACAGCAGGTTTGAGTTCCTGCTAATTCTTGGAGGTAGGCCAATCACTAGGGCGTTTAAAGACGCCAGCTTCAATAGAGGCACTTTAGATAATGTTTGGAACATCAAGAAGAAGCCTTCAAAGGTAGAGGGTCATAGCGCCAGCTTCCCAGTTGAGCTTGTTAATAAAATACTTAAGAGCTTCGGTCAAAGCGGGTGTAAGGTAATAGACCCATTTCTAGGAACTGGAACAACTGCTATAGCTTGCCAGGAATTTGGAGCTGAGTTTACCGGAGTAGAGCTTGATGAGGATTATTTTAAGGCTGCTTGTGACAGGATAAAGAGCGAATCTTTACAGATGTCTTTGTTTAGCTAAAGACTGTCGTTAAATAAAAAACTAAAAAAGTTTAAAATATGCTTGTGCTTGGTTTGTAGGTGTGCGATTGTCCCCCCGACATGAAAACACTACCAATTGAAGTTGCCTTTATCGAATTAGCTAATCTAGAGAAAACCTTGGGCTACGCTAACCTCTGGGACAAAGTTTGTTATCACCCGCAGGCAAAATTATGCTGGGTCACTCACAAGACTCAAAAATCGACAATATTGTATCTAGACGCTGATAAATATGGGCCAATCGTTGAGACACTTAACGAGACAGGCGATCTTGAAGAGCATATGTCAGTCTCACTGTAATATTAACGTTAATCAAATTAAGATAGAAAGAAAGAGCCATGTTAATTACCAGAGAAACGTCCCCAAAAGCATTCGAAAGAGACGAAACTAGTTACTACAACAAGAGACAGAAGCGTATTCTTGCTCTTCAACCGAATGATGAGTTCACATTCTCTTATACAGGACCTAGAACTTGGAGATTAAAACGTTATAGAGTGCTTCATAATGGTGTTGTTGAGTTAATTAGTGTGCATACTCACAGAGAATCAACTCCATACCCAAGCGGTCCTCAGCCAGTTGATGCTGATGATAGAAATAGGTTTACTAATCTTGAACAGATTGCCAAGGATGCAGTTGGCTCTTTCATGGTTTTTAAGGAACTCTAATATAATAAAAGTATGAAGATTAAAGGTGCTGATAACCTCCCTACGAAGAAAGATGTGTGGAGTCCTACATTTGCTAAAGGTAAGATACGAATTGCATGGAGTCAGACTAGAGGGGGTCTAGCAACATTTGTTTCAGGTAGAATGGAAGGGGAGTTGCATGACAGTGAAGAAGATGCAATTAAATGGTTGAGAGAGGTTGGGGTGGAAGAGGTCAGGATTAACCAATAGGAACTCTAATATAATAATGCAATGAACATCAAAGAAATCATCCAGTCAGCTATTTTCGTAGCCATTTTAATCCTCATGGCTTGGGCCGGAGGACAGCCGTAAAAACCCCTTGACGATGTGTGAGAACTAGATACAACTTTGGCAGCAGCTTGCTGCTTTGTGTTTAATTCATATTAGTGTGTAACAAGCCGGTCTGAGTATTAAGTTGCTCAGGCCGGTTTTTTTGTTTATATTTTTAGCATGGCAGGAGGACGACCGACAAAATACAAACCAGAGTTCTGCGAGACTGTAGTTGATTGCGGTAAAGCTGGAATGGGAAAGGCTGAGATTGCCTCACAGCTTGGCGTCTGTCGCGATACATTGCTTGAGTGGAGTAAAAGTAAGCCAGAGTTTTCCGACGCCATAAAAAGGGCTGAGGAGGAAAGCCTAGCTTGGTGGGAAAAACAGGGTAGAACGGCAACCTTCGGGGGGATTGATGGTTTTAATCCAACTAGCTACATATTCCAAATGAAGAACCGGTTCAGAAACGACTGGAGAGACAAGCACGATCACTCCGTAGAGGTCTCAGGAGAGATTGAGATCGTAATCGGAGGAGAGGATGAGTGAGGTGACATTTGAAGAGGTTGAGAAACTAGGACAGGTTGAGAGCTACCTAGAGGCTGAGGGCTTCCACAACATCACCTCATTTGCTGAGATTACTGAGGGCGAGAGGATGATAGTAATGATCGCTTCAGATACACCTAAAGAAGTAAACGTCTTCGGTATCTGTTGGAGCGCGGATCATTTCCAGAAACTTAGCGTTAGCGATATTCGCAACGATTTCATGACGGCATATGGCGACGAACAAGACTAGATTGACACTTAAACCTCGGAACTGGGTCAGGCCATACTTGCAACGGACAGAGGATAGAGCTTGTCTGGTGGTGCATCGACGTGGCGGTAAGAGCTTCGGATGCTTGCAGGATCTCATCCTTAAATGCCACACCTACAAAAGGAAAGGCATGAAGTCTGCCCCTTTAAGGTATGCTTACTTCGCTCCTACTCAAGCGCAGGCCAAGAAGATTGCTTGGAGTTACCTCAAGACCTTCACTCATCAGATACCTGGCGTGATCAAGAATGAGTCGGAACTTTGGATTCGATTCCAGAACGGCTCCGAGATTGGCCTATATTCCGGTGAGGCTGTGGAGAGGTGCAGGGGACTCTACTTTGATGGTTGTATCATCGATGAGGCAGGGGATTTTAAGAGTGATGCGTGGGAAGCAGTCATTGAGCCGTGCTTGATTGATTACAAGGGGTGGGCCACGTTCGTTGGAACTCCCAAAGGAAAAAATCTCTTCTGGAGGATATATCAGCATTCGCTCAAAGATCCTGAGTGGTTCTCTCTTTGCTTAAAGGCTTCTGATAGCGGTCTTATACCGCCTGATCAGTTAGCTAGAATGAAGGCTACGAGAGACGCTAGTGTGTTTGAGCGGGAGTTTGAATGCTCTTTCTCATCTGACATACCTGGGACGATCTACGCCAAAGAGGTGGAAGACGCGCTGAGGCTAGGCCATGTGTGTGATTTTGAGCCTAACCGTGGGCCGGTATGGACGACCTGGGACATCGGATCGCCACAAAACACTGCTGTCATTTATTGGCAGATCGACGGCATGAGGAGAACGGTCATTGACTGCGACATATCAGCCGGAATGACGCTAGAGGACCGTGTAGGACATATGCAGGCCAAAGGATTTAGCTATGGCGGCCACCTACTTCCACATGACTCGGCAGCTAGACAGCCTAATGGCTTGACGTTCGCAGAGGAGCTAAGGAAGGCTGGCCTGTCAAACGTCCAGACAATCCCTAGGACACACGACAAGGAGCTACGCATTAACGCGACAAAGAAGGCATTCCCGAACATCTGGTTTAGAGACAAGCCAACTACGCATCTCAGGGACGCTTTAAGCCAGTTTCATTACAAGGAAGCCACCGATGGAACGGGCTGGATCACAAACAAGATCTCTCACGGCTGGGAGTCTCATCCATCTGACGCATTCTCAATGCTCGCGGAGGCAGAGCTTCACGATATGCTGACAGATCAGCAGTCACACGCTAAGCGCCGGCGTAGACCACGCATCAATGCTGGAACTGGATACTAAAGTGTCGCTTTCTTGATATTTAAAGATAGTTGACATATTTACGTAAACACGATAAAGAGGCTCATGGGATTTCTAGCACCAAAGCCTCCACCGCCCCCGCCGGCTCCTGCCATGCCAGACGTAGGCCGCACTGAAGCCAAGAAGATCGCCAAGCGTAAGCGGAAACGCAGCATGAGCGAGTCTAGCTATGCTCAGTCAACTAGAGGTGGAGCCGTCAATCCAAACTACTCGACGGGATCTAAGACAGCTCAAGGACAATGATCGACGAGAACGTAGACACTATTCTCCGCAAGGCCGAGTCGCTTGAGAGTGAATTAAACGCTTTCAAGTCTCACTGGGATCTAACGGCTAAGTATTTCAAGCCACAACTTGATATTTTTACGCAAACTCCCCAGTCGCCTGACGTGACCGGCTTCTCTGGCTTGTATGACACTACAGGGATTGAGAGTCTAGATACCTACTCCAACGGCATGATCGCCGAGGTATTCTCGTCGAATGAGAAATGGATGATCTACACGCCCCAGGATGACCACGAGGTCGATGATGCGGGCCGCAAATGGTACAACAAATGTTCTGAGCTAGCCCTAACTGCTCTTGGACGCAGTAATTTCTACCAGTCGATCAAGCCGGTCGTCACCGATATGGGATGTGGCGGCACTGGATCACTGTATGTTGAGCGAGGAAATAAGAAGCTACTCAAGTTTTGTTATGATCGATTAGGCACATTTGCTATTGAGAAGGATGGCGAGGGAGACATTAGGACCGAATACCGGTGGCTGACTATGACTGCCTCTGAAATGGCAGATAAGTTTGGAGAGGATAACCTAGGCAAAAAGGCTAAGGCATCGCTAAATGATATGAAAAAGGGCGGTGAGAAGACTTATTTCACGGTCATCCACGCTTGCTTTCCTCGCAACAAGAACGGGATCGAAGCTAAGAACAAGCCATTTGCCAGCATCTACGTCTGCAAAGAAGACAGAATGATTTTAGAAGAAGGTGGGTATGATTACTATCCATTCGCCTCACCAAGAGCTGAGATCTGGAACGACTACAACTACGGTTTAGCTCCAGCGTCCAAGGCGCTACCGGCAATGAGAGAGCTGAACAAGCTCCGTAGAGATGTCCACGAGGGCGTAGCTCTACAGGTCAAACCACCTTGGCTAGTGCCATCAGACTCAGTAGATGAGATCTCAACACGGCCAAATGGCGTGACGGTATTTGATGAGCGCAACGGGATGAAGCCCGAGCAGATGAGGCTCTACAACGACATTAACGCCGGCATGGTGTTAATGGAGAACGTGACAGAGCAGGTCCGTGGGTTCTTCCATGCCCAGCTATTTGAGGCCGTAGCTCAGAAGGATAAGCAGATGACAGCCAGAGAGGTTGCCAGCATCGAAAACGCAGCCCTTCGTCGTTTCCTACCTAATTTCAACCAGATTACTACAGAGCTAACACCAATCTTCCAGAACGTGTTCTTGCTTCTGTTTAATGAAGGAGCATTCCCAGACCCACCTGAGTCTGTAAAGCTTTACCCTGATGGCCCAATGAATGCCGGTATCGTGCCGCTTCCAAAGGTTGAGTTCACCTCGCGCATTGCTCTAGCGATAAGGATGATCGAAAACAACGCTATTGACCGCACTATTGAGCGGATTATGCCAATGATTCAGATCGCTCCAGAGCTTGCCGACAACTTTGACCTTGACCAGATGCTTAGAGATAGCGCCCGCAATGACGGTATTTCTGAGGATGTCATCAAGAATCTTCAACAGGTAATCGAACAGCGCGAGGCCCGCGCAGCAGAGATGGCTCAACAGCAGCAGATGATGATGGCTCAACAAGCCGCCAGCGCTGCCAAGGACGCCAGCCAGGTCGATCCTGAGAAGCTTCAAGGCATGATGCAATAATGGACAGACATACACATAACGGGAAGGTTGTTAAGACTCTCCTGTCTACTACAGAAGGGGACGCGCTGTTGGAATGGATGAAAGTAAAATTTCAGTTCGACCAGCCGGTGTTCAAAGCAGAAGACGACTACAACGAGACATCCGCAAAACTACGCGAAGGTGGCCGTCACGTAATCATAGAACTAGAGAACCTAAAACCAAGAAACCCAGATGATTGATCCAAGACTATTTAAACTAGTTGGCGATAAGTTCATTCGACAGACCGACATGAAAGAGATTGCCACGCTTTTAGACGGCGAGGTTACAGGGCTTCACCACAAGCAGGAGAAGTTCCGAGAGACTCTAGAAAGCCTAATTGGTGACGCATCACCAGCAGAGGTTGAGGTTTCTATTGAGGAGCCTAAGACAAAACGGTCTAGAAAGGATGCTCCGGCAGAATATTTCACTAAGCGCATGGGCGGGAAGTCAGCTCAGGTAGTTGAGTGGAGACGCGAGAACTGGAGCGCGAAGCAGTTCAAGGACGAATATGGCGATCTATTTACAGAAGAGAATCTATGAGACAATACGAATTGATTAGAAACGAAGAAGGAGGAGATGCTGGCGGCGGTGCTGCCGTAGCTGATCCTACAGGAGAATACGGCTCAGACCCATCAATCCCGCCAACCTTTGACACAACAGGAATGTTTGATGAGGATGGCAGGTTTCAAGAGATTGGAGACCGGTTTAAAAACGACAGCGTCGATGCTGACTACATTAACCGAAATTTTAAGGGCAAGAGTCCTGCCGATCTAGCCAAGATGCTCAAGGATAACCAGACGGCTGCTAGAGCAAAGTCAGTCAGTTACCCAGGAGCAGACGCCACCGATGAGGATTGGAGTCGATTCCGTGAAGCTGCCGGTGTGCCAGAAAGCGCAGACCAAGTGATGCCGGAAGACTTTGAAAGCTTCCAGAACGCTACCGGATGGACTGAAGAGGTGGCAACTCCAGTAGTTGATGCCCTAATCCAGTCAGGAGCGCCAGGACCAGCAATCACTGCTGGACTAGCGGCTGTTCAAGAAGCAGCAGCAGCACAAGCCGAACAATGGCAGGCAGAGGCCCAAGAGCGACGAGAAGCCGGTAAACAGCAGCTTCTAGAGGCATTTGGAAGTGAAACCGATGCTCGCATTAATGGAGCGACTGTCGCAGCCGAAAAGCTCGGCATTCAAGCTGGACTTAGTCAAGAGCAGATTGAAGGCGTCAAGCAGGTAGTATCTCAGATTGATAGCCCAGAGCTTACTAGGATGTTTGCTCATTTAAGCGATGCAATCTCAGAGGCTTCCTACCGAGGCCCAGGTCAGACAGCCAAGGTCGATGACTTCCGAGGCCCAGCCGAAACAGCTCAAGCAATTATGGAAGATGACCAGCACCCAATGCACGCCAAGTTTATGGCCGGCGACGATGCTGTTCACAAACACGTTGACACTTTGCTAGCAAAAGCGAGAGATATTGCTTAACAAATTTCTAGGTGGTCTCTCTCTTCCCATCTAGCACCTAGCCTCCTCCTCTTAGTCATGTCAGAGGGGGAGGCTTTTTGTTTGACTAAATTGATATTTTAGCTTAGAAGGCTATCCATGACAGCTTACCTAGCTTGCTAGACCTGTCTATACAGCCCCAATTTGGCCGCCCTACATACGCCCCTCGCATGGCCTACCAGCATTAGCTGCCCCAATTTTAGAGGTTTCCGTTCACAGACAGCGGCTTTCGTGAACCAAAACAAAAACCTAAACCTTAAAATATTATGCCAGTTAGTCCAACACTCGCGCTGATCGATCAGTATCAGCCTAAATTTGAAAGTCAGTGGCGTCGTCTTGCCCAGCAGGTCGATAGCCGTCTTAGTGGCGCTGTTAGCGTCAACTCCGGTTGCACCGGTGAAGTAAACTACCGCGACCAGATCAAGCCAATTGATGTTACGTCATTAGGTGGTCCGAACTCAAACCGCCTTGCAGCAACTGCAATCTCTGAAATCGAAACCCATAAACGCGCTAACTACCCTGAAAAGTTTCAGGCTGTTAAGCACTTTGACGAGTTTGACGAGGTATGGCTTGCAGAGCAGTCAAAGCCCACATCACAGACCTTCCTTGAGTTTAAGGCAGGATTTAACCGCAAGATGGATGATCTTATCATTGCCGCTGCTACCGGAACTGCAAAGACCGGTGACAATGGCGCTGTAAGCACCGATCTCCCAACATCTCAGGTTATTTCTGTTAGCACAGGCGGTCAGGATTCTGGAATGAACCTTGCAAAAATCCTTGATGCCAAGCAGCTCATGGAAGAGAACGAGGTCTTCGGTCAAGACATTGACGGTGATGACGCTTACCTTGTCCTTAACGCCAAAGCCCTTCGCGGTCTTTATGATGAAGCTAAGATTACTTCTAGTGATTACGCCGGCGAACTCCAAGCTCTCTACAACGGAGAGATTGACCAGTTCCTTGGTTTCAACTTCATTCGTACCGAGCGCCTTGCAGTCGCTTCTAATGTTCGCACTTGCTTTGCTTTCGTGAAGTCAGGTATCGCACTTGATATTTGGCAGAATCCTAAGTTTAAGCTTAGCGAGCGTAACGACTTCAATGATGCCGCCCAGCTTCGCGGAACTGCCGCAGCAGGAGCCACTCGCCTTGAGGAAGTCAAGGTTGTAGAGATTCCTTGCGACGAGTCCTAGTCCATAGCAACCACAACCAAGGGTCCGTCTGTCTTTCGGGGCGGGCGGGCCTTTCCTTTTTATGAGCAAGATCATTACCGACATCGACATCGCCAACCAAGCGCTTGGCTATTTGGGAGAGCAGACAATTGCAACAATGTCTGAAAACACCAAGGAGGCACGGCAGGTCTCGCTCCACTTTGACCAGACGCTCCGTGAGATCATGGAGAAGCATAGGTGGTCAGTAGGCCGGAAACGAACTAGAATGACGCTATTCGGCGCAACACCAGATTTCGGGTGGTCTTACGCTCACATTATCCCAGAAGACTGTCTTAGGGTCTTAGATTTGTTTGAGCTTTCAGAAGAGACGCCCACACCAAACCCAGTTCCTATTCGCAAGTTTGAAAAGGAGCCTGGGCTTATCCTTAGCAACATTAAGCATTGCGGCCTAGTCTACATCAAAGAGGTAATCTCATCAGATCTGTCACCACTTCTTGTTAAGGCTCTAGCAATCAAGCTGGCATCAAAGCTAGCAATTCCCCTCGGTGAGTCCAGACTGGCCGGCGATCTATCTAATATGGCCGACAATGCCATCAAAGACGCATGGCTGAGCGACGCAAGACAGTCACGATCAGGAGAAAACTCTGATTTCCTCCAAAGATCTGAAGAAAACCACGCCGAAAGCGGAAGATACAATGCCTGAGTTTTTGCAGTCTAACTTTAATGGTGAGTGGTCTCCGCTCATGCTTGGCCGTGTAGAGCTGTCACGATACGCTACATCGCTTAGAACGATGGAGAACTTTGCCCCGACCATACCTGGCGGTGCGAGAAAGCGACCTGGCACTGAATACATTGGCGAGGTCCAAGACTCATCAAAGAAAACACGGCTTGAGAGTTTTACGTTTTCTAATGAGGAATCTTACTTGCTAGAGTTTAGCGATCTCAAGTTAAGGTTCTGGAGAAACGGGGCGTTATTAAGCGATACTGAAACAACTCCCTATACTGAGGATGATGTGTTTAGCCTGAGAATGACATCGACAAACGACATCGTCTATATCGCCTCGCCTAATCACGCTCCATACAAGCTAACTAGAACATCTGACACTACGTTTGATTTTGCGCTGCTTGAGTTTGAGAACCAGCCGTTTGAAGATCAGAATTTAACAACGACAACAATTACACCCTCTGGGACAACTAGCTCGGTAACACTTACCTCATCTGCTCCTTTATTTGTGTCTGAAATGGTGGGAAGTTCTTTTGAGATAACTCATTTAAAAGCAAGAGAGGTTTATGAAACCACTGCTGATAGAACTAATGGTAGCCCTGTTGGTTGGAATTCAACAAACTCCTACTCTCAAGGAACAATTATTTTAGACCAAACTGGAGGCGCTTTAGATTACTATTTGTGTATTTCTGCTTACAACGGGCAAAATAATCCAAGCAATGATCCTATTGGAAATTATCCTTCTAACTTTGAACCTGGAATTATTGCTAAAGATAAAAACAATAACTCTATTAACTATTATGTAAGAGGAGCTTGGAGTCTAAGAACTGAAGGAAATTGGAACAATGAGTGGGTTTTACAAGAGTCTTATGATAATCAATCTACTTGGACAACAAGGCATTCATTGGTTTCTGATAATGGGTCTGATAATTACACAAGAGAAGGAGATGAGACAGGAAATCCTGTTTGGTTAAGGCTTGTTCTTTTTAGTGGGAACAGCGAAAGAGACCCCGTTACCTTTACTATTGCAGAGACAGAAATATCTGGGGAAGTGTTGATTAACTCTGTTAATACAGGAAACAATACCGCAACCGCTACTGTTGTTGCCACAAAACCTTTGTTTAGCACTGATGCTACAAGTCTTTGGGCTGAGAATGAATGGAATCCTAGAAAAAAATATCCTAAGCAGGTGTTCTTTAAAAACAACCGGCTTTGTTTTGCTTCTACTAAGGCAGACAACCAAGCTATTTGGGGCAGTGAAGTAGATAAATGGGATAACTTTAAGCGTGGCATACAAGAAGACTCGCAGCCATTTAAAGACGTTCTAAGGACCGGCAACCAAGATCCGATACAATGGGTATCTGAGCAGTCAAAGACGCTTCT
>JGI25132J35274_1000172_pt1 | contig 17967 bp, 25 predicted proteins | sample ETNvirenome_6_30_FD_35274 | JGI IMG/M metagenome (IMG submission 35274)
AAAAAAAGTATGATAAACAAGTATGTCATTCGCTATACTCTTGAGATTTTAGTCTCTTCTTTTCTGCCTTAACTTCTTCTTTTACGTCTTTTATGTATTGCTTAACAAGGCTGCCAGGCTTACTGCTTGAATTAGAGGCACCCTTTACAACACGAGCCATCTTTGCCAACTGCTTTACAAGAGTCCCCTTGGAGCCGCAATGACTACAATCTTCAGCCACTTCACTCATAGAGTGAAAAATTTCAAGGTCTGAATTGCACTCTGAACACTTGTAATTGTATGTTGGCATTACTCCTCGGTATCTCCCTCATCATTAAGAATCATACCATCGGCATCAAACTTAACCAAGGGTGGATTCTTGACAACTAGACCTTCGGTGGTTGGAACAAAATCCATATTCTTCAATACTGGAACAATATCAGACTGCTCCATTAGAGACTTCTGGAGAGCCATCATGACAGCTCCCAATGCTTGGTCGGAAAGGTTAAAAGATTTTAGTTCAGTCATTTTATTATCTCCCACTCAGGCGCTCAAAGAGCATCTTCATATCACTCTGAATTCTCTCTTGAGTTCGTGTTAGGCTGTTTTCTAGAACGGCAATCCTATCAGTCAAATCGCTGATTCTCCTCTTTAGAGCCGCTGTCTCTTGAACTGTTGTGTCTGTCTTCTTAGTTGGCATTATATCTCCTTTTTTTACCATTTAAAATTATTAGTGTAATATGAAACTATGTGTGTTATCTCGTCATCAAAATTCTTTTGCGGAGCCCAGCCGAGGCTTCGAAGCTTTTCATCACTTAGAGCGTATCGAACATCTTGTCCTGGTCTCTTAAACGACAGATCTACATAGTCTAGCCAGTTCTTATCAGTATTGTAATAACAATTGATTATTTTTTTAACTGTATCAGCGTTTTTTTGCTCAAAACCGCCGGCAACATTAAAAATTTCATTTGTTACGCCACTTTCTATAATGCTAGTAACTGCCGTTGCTGTATCGTGAGAGTGTAACCAATTTCTAATTGGCGTCCCCTCATCGTGAAGTCTTATCTTCTTCCCCCTCATTAGCAATTTTACTGATAAAGGTATCAGCTTCTCTGGGTACTGTCCAATACCATAGTTATTAGTAGGTCGCAATATCACGTATTTTACGCCATAAGTTCTTGCCCAAGCTAATACTAACATATCAGCTGCAGCTTTGGAGGCTGAGTAGGGATTGCTCGGCTTTAGTATGTCGGTCTCAATGTGAGATCCAGCTTCAATATCTCCGTAAACCTCATCCGTGCTAAAGTGAAAAAAGATTGGCTTATCATCAACGTTGCTTGGCTTGACCCTGATTAGGTCTAGCAAATTCTTGACACCATTTATATTTGTATGAATAAAATCAGCACTATCAATAATACTGTTTCCCACGTGCGACTCAGCGGCAACATTAATCACATAGTCGCAATCAGGAAGATATTTTAGCTTGCTTATATCTGNGCGAACAAACGAAAAGTTCTTGTTNTTTANAAACTCTTGCAAAAACTCTTGATTAGCTGCATAAGTGCACTTATCTATACCATAGACCTTCCAGCCCTTAGATAGACATTCACGAGTAACATAGGAACCAATGAGTCCTAAGCATCCTGTAATTACTACTAGCTTCACCTAGTCTCCCTTGATAATTCTATAGCTGTCGTCATCAAAATGTTGTGTTGAAAACTCAAAAAGCTCCGTGTCTTCAAGAGCAATCATCTGGTGCCTAAGCCCGCGATAGACGTGAAAATTGTCACCTGGTCCCAATACTCTTTGCCCTACGTTTTCTATATCGTCCTCTTCCGAATACTTTACAAGGATTTTGCCTGACTGAATATAGAATACCTCATCCTTTAAGACGTGATAGTGCCAAGAACAACGCTTTCCCTTTACAAAGTAAAGTAGCTTGCCACAATACTCCTCGTTATTAACAATCCATTTTTCAAATCCCCAACCCTTGGGAACAAACTTAATTGGCAAAGAAGTCTTCATCTTTAATTCCTTTATCGTCTACATAAACATCACCGCTGGGCTTGCCTAAAAGAAGGTGATGATACTTTGCACCCCACGTCTTCAGTTGATGTCGAGTAAGTTCAAAAAAGTCTAGATATGCTAGTCCGGCATTGTTCTTATGCCTACCCATTCCTCGGGCAGTAAAGAAGATTATTGTGTTGCCTTCGTTATAAAGCCTGTTAATCTTGTCTATGCGATTGTAGATTGGCTTTGAACTACTATAGTCTGAGTTGTTAGTGCGGCAAATTGTGCCGTCAATATCAAAAACGTATGTCACTGATTTTCCAATACCTTGGTGGTAGAATATCCCTCAATATAGTTGAATATCACAACCTCACACAAATTGTGACCTACAACCTGATCAGGCGTGTAATCTCCACCTTTGACAATTATATCAGGGCTGAGGTTAGTTATTAAGTTGAGTGGCGTATCTTCGTCAAAAATTATCACCTCATCAACATATCTACAACTTCTGAGTGCAAACTCCCTATCAACCTGTGAGAAAAACGGTCTCTCTTCCCCTTTTAACCTCTTAACACTTGCATCGCTGTTAAGACCTACAATTACGCGACCTAGCGTACTGCAATGCTTTAGAAGCTCAAAGTGTCCACGGTGAAGTATGTCAAAGCAGCCGTTTGTAAAAATAGTCTTAGTAGTTGGCATACCACGGACTATCAATGATACTATACGCATTAATAAGCTGCTGGATACTTACATCCAAATCATACTTGCACTCATAGCCCAGATCATAGAACTTTTGGCTGCTTACAATATAATCTCGCACGTCAGGATCCTTAGTAAACTCAGCCCTGATGATTTCTAGCGGTAAGTGGTTCCCGATCTTTTGAGCTAGCTGAAGCTTGTTCATGTTCATCGCATCGTTGCCAACATTGAAAGTCTCATTCTTACAGCTCTCCCAATTATCAACCACAAACTTAAAGGCTCTGCAGACATCCCAGACATGAACATAGTTTCGCATGAACTCGCATTCGTACAAAACAAGCACGCGATCCTTCAAGGCGCGCAGGACAAAGTTGTTTACCAACAAATCAGAACGCATTCTACTGGAGGGTCCGCAAACAGTAGCTAATCTAAATGTGGTGCAGTTCTCTGTATTTCTAAATATCGTCTCTGCATCGACCTTGGTCTTTCCATATAGTGACACCGGATTTAGGGGTGATTCCTCAGTTCGCACAGAGCCATCCTCGCTTGTACCGTACCCGGAGTTAGTGCAAGGATAGATAACAAGCTGATTAGGCGACTTGTTCTCAGCCAGCCATCTGTTTACGTCTAGGTTGATCTCTACAGCATCTCGTGGCGCTCTATCGCATAGAGGGAAGCCCACAAGGGCGGCTAGAGGGATCACAACATCCGCACTGGACATAAGGCTAGAAAAGAGGTTCAGGTCCCTTACATCGCCTCTCACGAACTTAAAGTTAGGATGCCCTGCATAACGAAGCAGGGAGCCACGATCATACATAAGATTGTCAACGACTGTTACTTGATGTTTGTCAATGAAAAAATTTACTAACTCACTGCCAATGTAGCCGGCGCCGCCTGTAATTAAAATGTTCACTTTACCACTCTATCCTTCCAGTAATAATATCCTTAAGCATCACCCAGTCACTAATTTTTGCCCACAGAGGCTTGGAAAAGGCTGCTGGCTGGTTCTTTTCAAAATAAAAATGCCCCGTCCACGCAAATGGATAAACAACAAATGGGGTAGCAAAAAGAAAAAGCCACATTTTGCTTACAACACAACCAACAATAAACGTTATGGTTGCTAGCTGACCTAGCACATGCAATCTTCTATTCCACTTATTCTGGTGGAGAGTGAGATAATACTGATAATATTCTTTAAAATCCACTTACGACATTAACTCCCTTTTGTTGAACTACTATTGTAGCACATTTATTGGCAAACTTAATAGCTTCTTCAATATCTTGGTCTTCCAAATACTTCTTAACAAGTCCAGATAAAAATGTGTCACCAGCACCGGATAGATCCTTTATCTCTACCTTGTCAACAGAATACGTTTCGCCATTATAGTAACACCCCTTTTCTCCCAAAGTTACAATCAACTTCTCATCAAAGATGTGCTCTAGATCTTTTATCTGGCTCCTTGTGGCTCTTAGTTCATTTTCATTGATCTTAATCCATTTACAATCTTTGCACCATCTGCCCAGACTTTTTTTAGTGTCCATGAATGTGAGAGGATGTCGATAACATATGGTCTCTATGTCACCTTTTGTTAAAAACCCTTTGTTATAGTCTGAAATTACAACCGCATCGTATTGCGATAAGTATTCTTTTGTCAGATACTTTTTTTGAATTCTATCAATATTGCTTTCATCCGAATCTATTCTTATAAACAGATGATTTGTTTTCTCTTCAACATATCTGGTTTTTTCTATTTTTTTGTCATTATGTAAAATTGTGCTTTTAACACCCAGAGAGGATAAGTTAGCGTGCACATTTAGAGCCATTCCCCCACTTCTTTTTTCCCGATCTGCTACAAAAACTGGAACTGGTGCCTCTGGGGCTAGACGACTGCAGTGACCATAGACGTATACGTCTTCGCAAGCATCTCCTACAATTAAAACTTTCATTTATTTTTTCCGTAATTGTCGTGATAGAACTCTATTGTTCTAGATAAACCGCTCTTTAGCGTAGTTTGACAATAGTTTACCAAAGTTTTTTTAATCTTGTCAACCTCTAATTTTCTTTTTTTTACGCCAACATACCTATTCACGTTGTAGTGTATTTTATTTTGGTCATAACCAACTATATTGCAAATTTGCTCAGCAAAATGCCTTATTGGCAAGTCATTAGAGGAGCCCAAATTAAACACTTGGTTTTCCTCCTGCAATAGACCTAACATTGCCTCAATCGCATCGTCAATATATATCAACTCTCTTCGTTGATACCCATCTCCCCAAAGCTCAACACTCGTGCCGTAATGCTTTCCATTATAAATTTTTCTTATGAGGTCTATTATCATGTGATGATCCCCCTCATGAAAGCCTGGTCCATAGATAGTTGAAGGAACCAAGTGTAGCCACTTTAGACCATACTGCTTTTCAAGAGCCATTTGTCCAATAAGAAGCATTCTTTTTGTCATTGCATAAGTGAATAGATCCTCTTCCGGAGATCCAAGCAGATAGTTGCCCTCCATCATAGGTGAATTAACTGGGTATGAGCCACTAGTCCCCATCGAGATAAGTTTAGCTTGTGGCTGAAAATCTCTCCAATAAGACAATATATTGGTGTTCAATATTTGGTTATTTATCCACTGCTCTCCCTGGTGCGTCAGGCAATAATCTCCTGCCTCAGTTGCTACAGCCAAATGAAAAATATAATCCATTTTGATTGAATTAAGTTCATATAGATTTTCAATTTTGTATAGATTTAAGTTCTTAGTGTTTGACACGTAAACTGAATGTCCCATATCGCGAAGTCTTTTTACGAGACGCTTACCCACAAAGCCAGTGCCACCGGTTACTAAAATATTTTTTCTATTCATCTTCAATAGATCTCACATGGATGTCTGGGAATGGCACAATAAATTTTACGCCTTTCTCCATGATGTCCCTGTTTTTTCTTATAATCTCCTCGGCAAAATTATGAGACAAAAGCAGATAGTAGTCTGGTAAGTCCTCTTTGTCCTCCAATACAATTGGAATGTGAGACTGGGGCATGTAAAAGCCCAATTTGAGCTTATTTATCTCAACAACCTTATCAATAATATTCGTATCAATATCGCAGTAATTCAGCAGAGTGTTCCCCTTTGCAGGACCACCATAAGCATAAATTTTCTTACCTTTCATTTTTAGACCTGTTAGAAAGCCTTGAAGTCTAAACTTATAATCCTCAACACCCCTAAAGAATTTTTTAAACTCTTGAAGAGTGTACTTTTCATCACGCTCCTTTGTTTCTAGGAAGGATTTTGTTTTGATATCCCTAGATCCATCTTTATGAGTCACACGTGCAATAATAGAGCCGCTGTGAATCTCACTATAGTAAGCGTCGAATACTTCTAAGCCATAAGGTGCCAGAAGGTTCATGACGCTCTTTAGAGTGTAGTAGCAAAGATGTTCGTGATACACGGTATCAAAATTATTATTTTCCACCATAGCGCCGGCATACATAAACTGTATTGTGAATACGCCGTCGTCAGCGAGCATGTATTTTATACCCCTAATAACGCTATGCAATTCCTCTAGATGAAAGAACACCCCGGAAGCATTTACAATCTTCGCAGATCTTTCCTCAAAATGCTTTCTTGCAGTCTCCTCGTTAAAAAAGGCGTTAATTGTCTTAATACCCTTTTTTTCAGAAAATACACAGATGTTCTTTGCAGATTCGACATTTACAACGTTATTTAAGCCTATATTCTTATATTGCATGAGTTGAAACCCGTCATTGCCGCCGATGTCAACCACTAAATCGTTTGGCTTGAGTTCAAACCTCTCCTTGTTTTCTTCCGCTATCGCCAAAAAGTGCTTACCCAAAGTATTAGTAACTCCTGATAAATATTGATGATTGTAGAACATTACTTCTTTAGGAACCGTATAGCTTAGCTGCAACAACTCGCAGTCTTCGCAGCAAACTAACTTTAACGGATAAAACCTCTCTTTTCCTAGGTCCTCCTTTGTCAAAAAGTCGTTACACCACGGCTGGTCTCCAAAATCTATGATATCTACTAACTTACTTGAATGACAAGCCCTACACTGACTCATACCTCACCTCTATTCTCTTTTAATTTGTCAACGTATTCTAAAACTTTTTTTGAACTAGGAAGTCCGGTCTCAATGTGGGTTGAGTATATTTTTTCCGTTCTTCCTTCGTAAGACGGACTATCCCAAATGTTCCTGGATATTTCTCGTAGTGAAATCGTATCCACAGCACCCACTTCTTTAATGCCACTTTGATGTAAGTTTTGTACAATCCAACTTGCAGCGATATCCACGTCAATATAATTATATTCGCTATTAATGTCAACATAGAAGTGATTGTGGTTAATAATATCAAATAGCGCGCTTTTATCGAGCCCCCGTCCATAAAGGGCACCAAGTCTTATGATTAGCGTGTTGTCTGTATTCTCTACTAGAACCTCAGCTGCACGCTTATGTACCCCATAGGGCGCATCGAGTTGCAAAACTGAGGACATTGAACTAATTTGGACAAACTTGCTGTAGTTCCAGCTGTACAAGAGTGTCGCTGTTTTTGAAACTGTTTCTTCAAAATCTTTTTCAGGATTATTTAGAGCCCAATATCTTCTTGACGGCATTGCTGTATTAATCAAAATATCATAATGCTCCTCACGCTTAGCGGAGTAGTTTTCTCTGGTAATCTCAGACACTATAAAGTCGCTCTCCAAGAGCGATCGACATATGGCTTTGCCCACAAAGCCGTGTGCCCCAACTACACCAATCTTTTTCATGACATTATCTCTTCATGTATAATCGGAGGATCGCTATCATCCCAACGCTCGCTTAGAAAACTAACAGCTGTGCAATCTGTGATTGCATGAAAAACGTGGGACACACCTTGGGGAACATATATGCAAACGCCTTTTGACATGTATATTGTCTTTTGGTCTTCTCCAGTTCCGGAAACTGATACGCCTTCTCCAGACGTTAATAACATATACTCATGAAAATGAGGATGATAGTGGTTTCCCCTTTTCTTACCTTTGTTATAAAACATAAAGTTGAACTCTTTTAAAGTATGCTCCGGAACCCAATTAAAGATCCCCCCTCGACCATCCTTTAATGTATCAATGTAAACTCTCGGCTCTAACTGCACAGCATGTTTCATGGCGTATCCCTTTTCGCTAAAATTGGCTCTCTGGTTAGCCAGTTTATATTTAATCTGTCATCATTCCAAAAAAGTTGCCTTTGCTCATGGGGCTCAATATATTCTCCCTCATAAGACATTAGATAGTGATATAGGCACTCATCACTAAGGCACAAGTGACCATTCGCAAATCCGGGGGGCACAAGCACGCCCTTATGGTTTTTATCACTTAATACATACTCTTCACACTGTAAGTACGTATCGGATTCCTCCCTAACGTCGACTATAACAAACTGCACTTCTCCATGTACACAACTCATATATTTCCAAGTTTTAAAGTCACCATGCAGCCCTCTAAGGACGTTTTTTTTAGATTTAGCTATCTTGCACAACCTAAATTCAAGGTCACCAGGCAATATGCCCCCCCTCTCCCACAGTGTCCAAATATCTCCCCTATGGTCCTGAAAAGGTTCTGGCTGAAAAATTCTCACCTCTGGAAACTTATTAGAGGTTTGTATATTTGTCTGAAATCTCATTTTGTCTTCTACCCTACTTTACAAAACTTTCTATTTCCCTTGTTAGTGTCGGAGTATCTAGCCCGTGAAATTCGTGATTGTGCTCTCTTCCGCCATAACGATATATCCACTCTTGCTTAACACCAAATCTTTTAATTGGCTTATGAATTTGTCTATCTCCGAGGATCTCCATAATATAACTTCCCATGCCACCAGGGAGGAAATTCTCCTCGATTGTAACAAGAACAGGACAATCTTTTAAAACTTTTACTAAGGCGTCTTCTTGACATGGGTACGTATGCAAATCTATGACAGACAAGTTCTTCCCCTTCTCTTTCATATGGTCTGCAATCTCAAGAGCCTTCCATAGCATGAAGCCGTTTGATATAATGCACCCATCAGAACCTTCACGAACCACTTGAAAGCCATCGCTAAAATCATCGTCGGGCTTGTAAATATTTGGATTAATGTGTCTTTCCAATCGAACATAATTTGGAGTGGTCATGTTTCTTGATATATCTGCCAATGAGCGAGCCATCACATTATCACTAACACTATGAATAGTCATATGCGGAAGTGTTCTCATGATCGCCACATCTTCAAAAAGGTGGTGGGTTGGACCTGCATCATCATAACTAAAACCAGTCCCTGTCCCCACGATCGTTACTGGTAGGTTCATAATCGAGACGCCTACTCTAATTTGCTCCAATGCTCTTAGCGTGGCAAAAGTTGCGATATTAAAAATATAAGGCTTTTTGCCTTCTTTTGCTAACCCAGAAGCCACAGAGATACAATTCTGTTCTGCTATTCCGATGTTAAAAAACCTATTTGAGTAAACAGTTCTGATTTTGTCAAAGACAGGTGTTCCCATGTCAGCACTGATTATTACAATATCTTGATCATCATGCATCAATTCACCGACACGTGTCCAGAATATATCTCTCTGGCTCATGTGTTGATTTTGAACTGTAAAGTTTCTACCATTGCTCATACTTTTTTGCTATCCTTAAGTTGTTGCCTGCAAAGCTCAATCTCTGCTTCACTCTTGGGAGTCCTACCGTGACATAGCGGCTTATAAGACAAATGCTTAACTCCATGACCCTTAGTGGTATCGGCTATGATTACAGTTGGCTTATCTGTTGGTCGGCGCCGTATATCTGCCAGTGCATTCTCAATTTCATTAAAATCATGACCATTAATTCTCTTAACTCTCCACCCGAATGCTTCCCATTTATCTCCAAGCGGCTCAAGCTTTAAAAAATCTTCAGTAAACCCTAAAGTGCATTGATAGTTTCTATCCAATATTGCAACAAGGTTGTTTAATTGATGCTGCGCAGCAAACATCGCACCCTCCCAGATTGAGCCCTCATAGCTCTCGCCGTCTCCAATTAAAGTATATGTCAAATGAAGCTCCCTGTTCAACTTAGCTGATAGAGCTGATCCAACCGCCATGCCGAATCCATGCCCCAGGGATCCGGCTGAAATCTCGGCGCCAGGAACGTCCTTTTGTAGGTGTATGCTAAATTTTCCATCCTTTTGAGAAAAGCTTTGCAACTCTTCTTTAGGAAAGTATCCTCTATCCGCTAGAATTGTATAAAGTATTATAGCACAATGCCCTTTACTTAAAAAGAAGCGGTCTCTTTGATCCCAGTTTGGATCTCTGGGATCGTGAGATAGGTGACCCCCATAATACAAAGCTGTTAAAACATCGGTGCATGATAGTCCTGATGAAATATGTCCATGCCCAGCATTGACACACATTTCAAACATATCTGTTCTTAGTTGGTGTGCCTTGTCTTCTAAGTATTTTATCTTTCCCACACTAATCTCCTAGTATTCTTCTTTTTAGTTTAATTTTTGTCATGTCCTCGATATTTTTTCTTATCTTAACACCGTGGAGTTTTTCAATCTTTTCAAGGAAGGGAGGATAGGTATGGTAGGTCATCCAAGCCTCATCTCTAAACTTAAGAATCTCTGCTGGTGCTAGATGCTCTGTAGGCAGCGGCTTTGTTTCATATGAATGAAAGGAATAACCAACATATTCTGAGGGGAGTTCATGACCCGCTTCGATGGCTTCCTTATATACTCTACTGCCGGGGAGAGCCATTACAGCATACCCGTTCCAAGCTATAGTGTTAAGCTCTAAACTTAAATCAAGTGTTTTTTGCATCGATTCCATCGTATCCCCAGTTAAGCCAAATAGATAATTGGCGATTACTCCAAGACCGGCGTCTTGAACAGTTTTAATAACTTGGCGAATATCTAGATTTTCAAACTTACCCTTTGTAACNTCAAGGCGCACGTTTGGATCAGCGCTTTCAATTCCTATTCCAAGCCAATGAATTCCAGCCTCTTTTAGCAACTTAAGGTTCTCCGGATCTCTGATTGTATCCACTCGCGAGTAAGCCCACATGCGAAGTATATCCCCATACCCCCTTTCCTTTAATAGTTTACACAAGGGAACGTAGTATCTCTTATTTAGAAGAAACATTTCGTCACTTATTCTTAAAGTCTTAACACCCATCTCGACAAGTTTATCAAACTCTTTTATGATAAACTCTGGGCTCCAAAATCTCATTCTTGCGTAATTTGAGGCACTTCCTACTGGATCGTCATCGTCCCGATTTAGTATATTGATCATGCAGAAGCTACATTTAAATGGGCAACCTAATGATGTGTAAATCGCAGCAAAAGGCGTTCTCTTTTCATGATCGTATTCGGCATGCCAAAAGTGTGCCCTATATAGATCTAGAGGCTTTTCTTTGTATGGCAGTAGATCCCAGGCGTATCCTGGCAAATCCTCGTCCATCCTTTTTTGAGGCACTATCCTCTCGGGTGGAGTTAGTACAACTGAGCCGTCAACTCGAACTCCAAGCCCTCTTACTGTTTTTAGCTGCTCGATATCTGATATATCGTCTAACTTTAATACATTCCACAAGGCATAAACACCCTCATTAGTGAAGATAAAGTCGACGTCCTTCTCTCTTTCTAGGGTCTCATAAGGCAAAGATTGAACATGTGATCCCACTATAGAAATAGGGGAACTAAACCCTGCTTCCTTTATTGCCTTAGCTGCCTTTACAGTCCCGCTCATATTGACGGTCCCCGAGTTTGGGTTTTGTCCGTAAACCACGAAGCATACCAATCTAGGGCTCAGGTCTATCACTCGCTGTGCTGCCTCTTGTTCGCTTATTCTTTCGGCATTTATGTCTAATATCCCAACCTCATAGCCTACAGAGCGACAAGACTGAGCGAGCAATAGAGACCAAGTTGGTGTCTCAATCGCTGAATAATCATCAGCCAAGTCTTGATAAATCTTTTTCGCATTTCCAGGGTTTATAAATAATACATCCATCTAAACACTCCTTAATCCCAGCTAATTTCCCAATCTTTAAAATCCGCAGCAAGGCAGTCAATTTTGTAATCTTTCCTGCCCCCAACCACCTCTTGAATCTTATTTTTAGCAGTATTTCTAATGCCGTTTAGTCCATGAGTTAGCTCAAGATTATTGCCATCCTTAATGCCCTTGCGATAATTTGATTCGTTATGCCAGATATGCAAGTTCATTTGGGACAACACTACAATAGCTCTAATTGTCTCCGCAGTAACTTGACCATTTTGTTCGTCAAGGCATACTTGAATATCGTGCACAATGTCAGCAATCTCTTGGGCATACTCATCCTTGTGATCTGAAATGAATACTTCTTTCAACTGAGAAATTGAAAGTCTATCGATCAATTCTGATAAAGTTGGTAAATATTTTCTTTGCATTTTATTATCCTTCACTCATAATTTCAAACAACTTTTGAGAAGTATAGTTCTCGACAGCCTTGTTATAAGCATTTTCAACCATGTGTTCATAGTCGCCCCAATTTTCAGTTATCTCTTTGATTTTACCAGGAAGCTCTTCATTGCTTTCGTAGTAAACAAAGTCAACGTCTGGTTCAAAAAAGTGTTCTATGACATTCCATGGATCTTTCTTCACCAAGGAGAGTGTCTTGTTAAAGGCAGCCTCAACTGCTCTAGTTTTCATCTGAGGTAAGATCATTTGATCTAGGTGATTAAAAGCCTCACACTTCTCCCACTTCGGGATTGACTTAATATGGTTTACTTGTACATCATTTAGTGGAATGACGTTTGTCATCACAAAGATTTTAGTCTTTCTTAGAATTTCCCACATGTTTCTGCGTGGCTCACTGATACCTGATATCTGGCTTGCAAATCTCTGGTAATATTGTTGATTCATCTTAACTGTCCAATGAGCCGGGTGCACTGTATAGAAGTTAGACTTAAAACCCCTCATGGCTTCTAGCATGAACAAGTGATCGACAGAATGTAGGTTTCCCCAATAAATGACATCATGCTCCTTCTCATATTTACGCTGTGGAACGTCGTTGATGTTATATGGTACAATCGCTAGCTTAAACTTTTCTCTTCCGTGAAAGTGATCATTTAGCCACTTTGCTGAGTAAGGGCAGATTGTATAATATTGATCAAAATAATCTTCAAAATCGCCACTAATGGACATGGTATCACCGCGACCGCTGGTCCAGGCGCAGGGCTGCTCCCAGACACAAGCTACCTTTCGCTCATAATTACGGTGGGCGTGACGTGCAAATGGATCTGACACAGCTCCTAGGTCTACAAAAAGAACCTCTTTGTCGCAGTTGTCGCCCATTTCGCTGAACTTTGTATAGTGGTTAACATCGTCAGGATAATTGTCTGATAAATCTTGTATTACTTTCATTCTAGTGTGTTCCTCTTATTTGGGGGTTAATATTGTACTTTTTTAATAGGGACGTTAATAGTTTAGGATACTCCGAAACGTTCCATTTGCCCTTAACAATAGCCGTGGCAATATGGGGGAAGACTATATTATCATAATGATAGGTTCCTATTTTTTTCTCTCCATGATAGCAGAACAGCCCTCGTATATCGAGAAGTTGGCAAGTTTTGTTTGCTAAAATTTCTAGCTGTTGGGACATGTCGTGCCCTGCGATATGAGAGTCGGGAGTATGCTTAAAGATTTTTTCTAAGTCACGGGTTCTCCATAGTGCAGCCGATTGCGAGTAAAAATACGGGAACACATTTGACATCTCATACAAGTCATCATGATTTTTATATTTTGGCTCACCAAAATCCATACCCTTAACAAGCTTAATGAAAGTTAATTCTTTGTTTTCATCCAGAACCTTTATGTATCTTTCTAAAATATCTGTTCTTACGTCATCATAAAGGATGTAATCTTCTGAAATAAAAATACAATATTCTTCCGTGACCTGCTCGATGCAACTTATAAATTGGGTCCTGAAAAGATCTTCTTTGTTGTAATGAATAGTTATGGAATTTTTATCCGGTTCGCCCTGGTCAACAAATACATATCGCTTCACCGAAGGAAAGTGTAAATCTAAACTATCAAAAAACATTTGCCAAACATCTGAGTAGTTAGAAAATGTGTTGATAACTAAGCATAGGTTTTTCACCTTACCTCCACGTTTTTAAATAACTTAAATTCAGTTAGGTCTCTATAGGGAGGATTCTCTGGGATGTCAGGCATGTTCTCTGGATAATTCTGCATTAACGTTAGACCGCGCGCTGCTTGCTCTGGGGTCATATACATATTCCAGCCCTCTTCGTCTATCATGTCCTCGTGATACTTTAACCCATCTGTGCGACCCTCATATCGCCTTGCCTTGAACCATTTGGCTGCCTCCTCGTTATCACAAAGGATCATGCCACCTTTGCCAATCTTAAGATGCTTCTTGATGTGAAATGATAGGCACATATAGGAACCTGGGATATACATCTTAGAAGTTAGACGCTTTGCGGCATCGTAAACGGGGAATGGCTTGAGCTGATAGATACCCTCCCACTCAACATCTTCAAAAACAAGATTGCCACCAGCTTGCATAATTGATTGTGGAGGTGACAGGTATGTTCTCTTGGGTATGATTACATCTTGATTTTTAACGTTAACCCACTTACAAGCGAGAAACAAAGCATTAGTGCAACTGTTCATTGATACAGCATATGGAGCGCCCGTATAGTCTGCCATTGTTTCCTCAAACATCTGCACCACTTTGTAAGGATTGTGTCTCATTCTCTCTCCAAAATATAATACTTTTTCTTAAACCCACAGCTCTCAAAAAGCTTTAGACTGGCTTCATTATCAATCTTTACTTTGGCGAAGGACAGAGGATGCGCCTCCATAAGGCTTTCAATCATAAACTTTCCAACCCCTTTACCTTGAAAGTCTGGGTGGGTTGCAACCCTGATGTCATTCTCTATAACACCAGTATAGCCAGCTGGCTGCCCATCAACCAGGCACACATAAAAATGACTTCCTAGGCGCTGCATGTACAGCGTATGGTCAAAGCGATCTATATGTTCCTGCTCAATAAAGCCCTTCTTCACATCAGGGTGGTTGCGGAGTTGTCTAATGAACTCCCAATATTTCTTATCNTTCTTAACAAACTTCTTTACCATACGTCCACCTGAGTGCCGTACGGACTGCCGCTGCCCATCCAGTAATGAGTAAGGTATCCGCGAGTATGCTTCCATCCCTCAAGAGAAAGATATGGATTAAGAGTGCTGCCAATGTCCAAATATGTGTTGTTTTGATCAGCCTCGTAACACTGATGAACAATGAAATTACTTAGACTGGCTGCAGAACAGAGGACTAGATGATCTTTTAGATTATTATCGCTGATGTAATTCTTTACTTTCTCAACTGTGTCATAATTGTTGACCATACAGTTGGATCCAACTCGAAAATCCTTCTTAACCTCAAAAGGAAGACCGCTAAGATCTGCTGCTTCATTAACCACGTATATTACATTGCGATCGCTGAAAAGAGGGACAACCTCTTCAACAAACCTTTTATAATTGTTGTTAATCAGAACATTCGAAAAAGTTAAATGCTCTAAGTCATTAGACCCGTGCAGCTCTAGCTGCCACTCAAAGTCTTCAATACTAACATCACTTCTTGTGCAAATGCCCTTATAGTAACCATCCTTGTTATATTGTAGGCTCTCTACTAGCTTTTGCTGATAATAGGAGTGATGCTCGGGAATAAACTCCTTCTGTTCCTCAGCAGGATAATGTCCACCGCCAAGACGATCGCCAGTGATAAAATAGTTCTCAGCTAATACAACCTTTTGATTCTTAAGGATAAACAGCTCGCCATCTGAAAATCGTGCAAATGCAAAGTTCTCTCTTCTTTGGAGCTTTCCTAGAAACTTATCAAACTCTTGGCTAAAATCCTTGCTCACGTAAATACTCCAATATGCTTTCAGCAGCATATCCATCACCGTATGGACACTCTCCATCCGGTATATAATCATCATTTATAGTGTTGAACAAACCTTCTAGATGATCAGGAGTTTCACACAGAAAAGAAAAAACCCCTAGACCCTCAGATCTCTCAGTTGCCTTTCTACAAACAATACACTTCTTGAAGAAAAATGATGTCTCTTCTTGAATGCCGCCGCTGTCAGTTATAACAAACTTTGCNTTGGCGAGCAACTCTATGAAACTATTATACTCCAAAGGGCTAACAACTTTAACATCTGTTAGAATTTCTCTGTGTTTATANACGTTAGGGTTGGGGTGTATTGGTAGAACAAACTCTAGAGAGGGGTTGTTCTTTGCAAGTAAATTAATTTTTTCAAACCACTGNTCAATCCAGTGATGGTTTTCACGACGGTGCATAGTGACCACGATAAGATCTCTATACTTTGCCGGGACGTCTCTTATATTGTCCAGTACAGTGTTTCCTGAGATGAACACGTTATCAACTATGCCCTCTTTTCGCAAATTGTTTGCTGCCAGCTCTGTTGGGCACAGATGTATATCTGCAATTCTTGAGACAGCTTGCCTATTAAACTCCTCTGGGTAAGGGTTCCACTTATCATACGTGCGCAAGCCAGCTTCCAAATGGATAACCTTGATTCTTCTATGAAAAGCTGCGAGCGCCAAAGAGAACACAGAAGTTGTGTCTCCCTGTACAAGGATAGAGGTGACATCCTCAAATAACTCTTCTTGATTTAAGATTGACTGCACAATACTGTCAAGCCTGTTTGGACCATCGATTATTNTTAGTCTTCGTGTATCGTCTGGCACATTCTTTAGAAGATCTGTATGTTGNCCGGTAAATAAGAGGGTGTAATCAATGTTACCGTCAAAAACCTTTAACAGCGGCTTAATTTTTATATATTCAGGACGAGTCCCAAAACATATAAGCATCATGATGTTTTAATCCCATTAACCGTTTGCCAGCCACCTCTTATAGCAGTNTGGACACACANGTCTCTTTCCGAGAAAAACTGCTGNTGCGATANGGCACTATTAGTTGAGGTTGCTTTATCATCTATTCCCAACTCATTNCCCATAATGGAGCCATGCAAGCTCTTATCTGCCCGAGGGTGAGGNGGGCAATATGTTTGAATACCGGCATACTTTTGTGCCAGATATGAAAACTGTATGTCTTCTCCGTTGTCCCAAGTGGTGGGCTTTTCTCTCCATAAGTATTGAAGCCAATCACGCTTAAAGAACCAAGCATGCCCAACCAGATCAACTCGTGACACTTCTTCGTTCTGACTTGGCCAACCACAGCGAGTGTGTTGGACATATCTATCCCCATTTAGCGTAACCCCCGCTGATCCTAAGATACCCTCGCTTATCTTCATAGTGTCAAGGCAGTTTTCAAACCAGCGATCTCCCGGTACCGTGTCATCATCAAAGATTGCCACGTATTCCGTATCCGATAAAAGAGCGCCGGCGAATCTTCCATAAAACTTCCAGTTATGATTATTTTGAAAAATTCTATCTATCCCTAAGTTCGAATAGTCCCAGCCTCGATTATCTTCGTGATCATTGACCCATAGCCAAATCTCTTTTGGTTGCACAGTCTGACTTCTAAGAGCGGCGATTTGCCTTCTTAAGTTGTAAGGGCGACGGTATGAATTCAAGATTACAGTGATACTTGCTGTTTCTTGAGCAANTTTGTTTCCCTGAAGTGTNTGGAGNACTGTATCGATGATNTCCTCGCGGCGTCCTCTTATAAAATCAATTAGCTGTGTTCCTGTGTAATCACGAAACCAAGGCTCCGAGACACATCCGTTGTTACCATTCGTAAACAACTTGCAGTTGACCATTCTTGCCTCAACAACGAGGCGACAGAAGCTTTCTAAAACTTGAGAAAAGAAAGCTATAGAGCTATGGCTTGACAGCTGCTTTATGAATTCTTCATAATTTGGAGACCCAATCAGCTGATANTTGATGCNTTTACTTTGACAGAAAGCCTCAGCTTGAGCCTGCCCCTTTACNTTATTAGAGGAAAGCAAGACAGCACACCCATTAGTCTTTTGAGAATTACTGTATTTCTGTAGGGTGTTTAATTCGTCATCAGACCAAAGACTGCAGCCAAGATTTACAACATTGTTAATGTGTAGATTTTGTCGCACCACTTTGGCATGAACCTTTGACTGACAAAAGACAGCTATGGCATTTTTATAGAAATCCCTATTAATTATCTGATCTTGGGGAGCCAAATAGTCCCTAAAGGGAGAAGGGTCTCTAGTTTTTAGATACTTGTGATCGTGCTCAAAAATAATATATCTTAAGCCC
>JGI25132J35274_1000178_pt1 | contig 17695 bp, 24 predicted proteins | sample ETNvirenome_6_30_FD_35274 | JGI IMG/M metagenome (IMG submission 35274)
TCTGATATTTTTTGTGCCTTCTCTTTCTTGTAGAAGTCATCAATAATCCAATGATCAAAGGGATCTTTATACGCTGATAAGATCATACTTTTCCTTACAATATTTTGTCTCTTTCTCTACATAATAATCTCTGTTTTTATGAGATACATTTGTAGTAACTGAGAAGTCACCAACTCTATTTGAAATCAGAACATCATTTAGAAAAATAGGTTGACCATACTTATGATTCATACCATAGTAAAACTCACAGTCCATGAAGTAAACCAAGGTCTCATCAAATTTATTTTTGATTCCATTCCTAAATGACAATACTGAAGGAGAACTAATAGTATTAACACCTTCTAGAAGTCTATCATTCCATTGTGGATTCATCTCCCAATAGAAAGAGTGTCCATCATCTTGTGTATGATTACATCCATTCACCAACCACATTTTATCACTATTACTGAATTCAGTATAGATCTTTTCTAGTGCCTCATCATCATAGAAGAAGTCATCTTGAAACATTACTTTGATAATGTCACCCTTACACATACTAATTGCCTTATTAGTATTGGCAGGACCATTACCATAGTCTTTCTTATTCTTGAGATACTTAATTTTAAATTTATCCTTGAACTTATCAACAGCATTCAGGACCATATCATCTTTACTATGATCAGAGATACAAACCTCAAAGTTTTTAAATGATTGTATCTCAATGGTTCTCAACAGATCATCAATAAACTCATCACCCCTACCATATGATCCCCAGGTAGGGATAGCAATAGACATTTTCTTGGAACTCATACTATTTCCCACCCTCTACAATAAAGATCTTTAGTATTTAAGTGTGCATTGTTAGGACCAAACCATCTCTTTGGTGCAATGACCTTTTGATATGGATTGGTTTGTAACCAAGCACCCCACCAAGAGAATGATGAGTTAGCAATGATACAATCATCACACTGAGTCATCAAATAAAGGTCATGATATGGTCCTGCTGCTTCAGATACAAGGAACCTATCAGCATCAAATAGTTCTTGCTTCATACACCAGGCAGGGTCATCACTGAAAATAACCACTTGCCTATTGGCATCAAACTTGCTTAATGCTTTCTCATAATATTCCAATGACTGATTGAAATGATTAGCAGAATTAATTAAGAAGTCACCTCTACGAATATGTAATGCAATAGGTTGTTCAAAACAATCACCTACAATTTCATTGCACTCATCAACAATTCTTTTTTTGAATTTGAATTGCTTTCTTACCTCATCTTCACAGTGCTGAAAATATTTGTCTGTCTGAAAGAATCCATACAGAGAGAAATTCTGTCTTCTGTCTGCTGCAAAAATGTAACTATTAAATTCAAACCCCTTTTCTTGTAGGATATTCTGTGAGTTGATAAACCCAACATTGTCTGGTTTGATATCAAAGCAATCAAATAATTCAATTCTTAATTTATTCCCAATGCCATCATCAAATACTTCTTGATGATTAGGAATACTAAAAGGCACTCCTAGTTTTCTAGAAATGCCAAGAGTGGCAGCATACTGAAACATCTGATTGCCCAGTTGTCCCAGTTTGCCAAGATAATTAAATCCAACAGTCATTACAAGTTATGTGAGGTTTTTGATTTAAGTTGCTCATTAATCCAATAATATGTGTAACGAATACCTTCTTTAAGTGTCATTTCATATTCCCAATTCAACTTCTCCCTAATCAAATCATTATCAGAATTACGTCCTCTAACACCCAGAGGACCATCAATATGAATCTTAGTGACCTTTTTTTCTGCAACCTCAGCAGCAATATCAACCAATTGATTAATTGTTACCATCTCTTCAGAACCAATATTTACAGGTCCCATGAAGTCAGAATCCATCAATCTTCTGGTTGCCTCTACACATTCATCAACAAACAGGAAGGATCTAGTTTGCTCTCCATCTCCCCACACTTCAATAGCGCCACCTTCTCTTGGAAGTGCTGCAACTTTTCTACAGATTGCTGCTGGTGCTTTCTCTCTTCCTCCATCCCAGGTTCCCTCTGGTCCAAAAATATTATGATAACGGGCAACCCTAACAGGAATAGAATGATTACGATTGTAAGCAAAGTATAGACGCTCTGAGAAAAGTTTCTCCCATCCATATTCAGAGTCTGGTTGTGCTGGATACGCTGATTCTTCACTACAGTTGGGATTATTAGGATCTAATTGATTAAACTCTGGATATGCACAGGCAGAACTTGAATAGAAAATTTTAGTATCATTCTTACCTTTATCTTCATTCATCTGTTTCTGTGACTCAAGCACATTGAGATTGATTGTCACAGAATTATGCATGATGTCAGCATCATTCTCACCAGAAAAGACAAAGCCTGCTCCACCCATATCAGCGGCAAACTGATAGATCTCATCAAATGGTTGAATATATCTTGATGGAACAGAGTAATAGAAGTTACCTCTATCACCCTTATATTCTAAAACTCTCTCTACAAATCTCTTGTCTGTGAGATCTCCTTGCACAAATTCATTTGCTGCAGAATCACCAAACTCAGGGTATTTGGTATCAACACCCCTCACCCAGTAACCCTCTTCACGCAGTCTCTTGACCATGTGACTTCCAATAAATCCACCAGCGCCAAGAACTAACGCCTTCTTTACATACTGTGCCATAGTAAATTTAATCTATACTGTAATTATATCAACCGCCAAATCTTTTGACAAGATGGTCAAAGTTTGGTTCCATAGCATTCACAATTTTCCAAAGCAACTCAGTTTTTGTTGAGTCACCACCTGATGCAGGAGCAGCTGCTCTTGCATCACACTTAGCACTGAGTTCTGCTACTTTGGCTTCCAGTGCTCTCAATCTTGCTTCAACTTCTACATCATACTTGGACATTGCTGCCCCACTTACAGACTTTGCTGCTTGTCCTCTAGCTGCCATTTTCTCAATTGATAAGACTGCATCTATTTAGAACTGAATCCACCTTTCATTTTCAAGAGTCCATGTGACCACTTCTTTGATTCTTTCACGAATATTCTTAGGTTGCCATCCCATTTGTTTCATCTTTTCACCTGACAGAGCATATCTAAGATCATGTCCTGGTCTAGCAGAATGAAAGTCAATCAATTCATACTTAAGTTCTTTGCCTTGAGCATCAGCAATAATCTGTGCCAACTCAAGATTATTAAGTTCCTCTGCCCCTACAATATTGAATTTAGGACACTTGGCACCACCCCAATTAAATTCTTCAACAGGAGGTTGATCAAGCAAGAAGAGAAGGGCATCTGCTACATCTTCAGCATGAATGTAATGTCTTGAACCAGGAATCTTCTTGGTTGGATCACTATGAATAGTCACTGTCTCACCATCCCTTGCTCTTTTGATGCACATTGGAATGTACTTCTCTGGATGTTGGCGTTGTCCAAACACATTCATAGTATGTGTGATATAGACAGGGACTCCATAGGTATTATGGAAAGCAACTGCTAGTTCCTCACCACCTGCTTTAGAGGCACTATATGGGTTGGTAGAATTATATCTATCATTCTCTTCATATAAGATTCCATCTGGAGCAGGTCCAAAGACTTCATCTGTACTAAAATAAACAAATCTCTCAAGATTATTTAAAGTGCGTGCATAGTCAAGAATATTACAAGTACCTACTACATTATCCAGAACAAATTCCATTGGATAATCAATACTACGATCAACATGTGAACCAGCAGCAAGATGAAGAATATAATCTACATTACCAATGTCAGCAGCAATCAATGGATTCACTGCTGCTTTCAAATCATGAAATACAATCTTAACCCTAGATCTATCAGCAGGACTAAAATCTTTTAAGACATCCTGAAGTCTATTAAGATTACCACTAAAGTCAAGTCTATCTAAAGTTACAATTTCCCAATCAGTATTCAAAAGAATTTGAGAAATCAGATGGTGGGCAATAAAACCAGCACCTCCAGTAATAAGTGCTCTCTTCATAATTTTACTCTATACATTTCTATTATACAAAAAAAGACAGGTTTTAGCAACCTGTCTTTGAGGGTACATGCACGCCACTTGCTCTTTAGAGAAGCAAGAAACTCTTGGGGTTATCCCGACCAGGGCAGGTTTTAAGTCACTCCGCGACCTACTCTATCTTTGACATAAGATGGAACACCATCAGGGTCTAACCATTTGGTGTATTCAAAGTCTTCCATGGCAGTGAGTAACTGCATTTGGTTATCACAAAGATACATGTCTTTGTATTTACCAGTCCAGGAATCTACTTTCTGAATCCTATAATCAGGCATACCATTCAGTTCAATGGTGCCTCTCTCAACATAACGATAAGGGAATTGTTCTAGAAGAATTTTCATGCCACAGTATTGAGATCAGAAGCAAGGTAATCAAGAAGAATATCATAGTCATCAAGTGGATCACCTGAAAAAACTACTCCACTGTTCTCATAAAACTTACGAACTTTCTTGTAAAGTTTCGGGTTCTTTACATCCAAGAAGAAGTCTCCTTTGACAGCACACTGTAAAGTGTTGATGTCCTTTTTGAACTTGGAAGTGATAGTCATTGCCTTGTTTGAATACCTTGTTATTCTATGATGTTTGACCCAGAAGGTCAAGGAGGACAGGGATTAAACTGTCCAATAGGGGATGCGAGGATCGAACTCGCCTTAGGCAAATTATGAGTTTGCTGCATTCACCAGATTGCTAATCCCCCAAGTAGGACTGCTGGGAATTGAACCCAGTTCACACCGTTATAAGCAGTGGGCATTAACCTATATGCGACAGTCCCTCAGGATCCCTCATTATGTTCTGTGTATATGCGTATGAGTTCATCATCCGCTGGTGTCATTACTGCTCTATCTCCGTTCTCATTCTCTACACCTATAGTCTCTCCATTCTCCACTCTTTCAACCAGAGTTTCCCAATTCTTCTGCCAGTATTCCACAGAATAAAAATCCATAGTTGATGTATATATGAGAGTTAAACAAACAACTGAAGTTTGTCAAGAATTGTTTTATATGCTGGTACTATATCACCCTCATCATTCCTAAACAAGTCCTTGTCATATCTTTCTTGATCAGTTTTACCCCATAGTCTCATTGAGTCTGGAGAGATCTCATCAGCAAGATAAAGGTCACCATGAGCATCAATACCAAACTCAATCTTGAAGTCAATCAAATCAAATCCAAGTAAATTAAAGATATTAAGAAGGTAATCATTAATGAGTGATGCCTGTTCTTCAAGTGGTTTTGGATCAATACCCATCAATCTAACTCTGTCTCTTGTAAGAAGAGGATCATGTTTAGCATCATCCTTCAAAAAGAACTCAACAATTGCTGGAATAATTGGTTGACCTTCATGAATGGTTGTAGTTTTTACTATAGAACCAGCTGCCCTATTTCTGCAGATAACTTCAAGTGGGAGGATATCTACTTTTCTACAAATCATTTTATTAGGACCAAGTTGTCTAATATAATGATTCTTGACTCCCAGATCACTTAACTTCTCAAAGAGAATAGATGAAATCTGACAACACAAAGAACCTTTACCTGCTGGATAGTCTTCTTTCTCACCATTTCCAGCAGTGACTTTATCATGATACTCTATCAATACCTCTTCAGGATTATCAGTATCATGTACAGATTTTACTTTCCCTTTTAATAATAACATAATGCAATCCTATTGGACAACAAGGAAGGTGTGGGATTTGAACCCACGGAGGTATTACCCTCTCTGCTTTTCAAGAGCAGTGCAATAAGCCACTCTGCCAACCTTCCACTAACGGACTTCAAAGTCCAATCTTTTTACTTTGCGCCTTCTTCTCTGCTCTTGATATAAAAGTTCTTGAGTAGAGAAATGACTGTCAATTTTCTCTTCAATTTTGTTGGTAATCATTACAATTTTATCTAGGTCAGTTGCACCAACCTTATTATCAACAATACTCATTTGATTGGGGCAACCACAGAACTGTGTTTTGCTAGAACTTGTTAGTTCTGTGTTGCATTCTTTGCATCTGACTGTAATCATTTGTAAGCATTTAACCTCTTATGGTCATGCAAGATACAGGATTTGAACCTGTGACCTACTGCGTGTAAAGCAGTCACTCTACCACTGAGTTAATCTTGCTGGTGTATCTCTCTGTGACAATTAGCACAGACAAGAATACATTTTTTTGCCTCTGCTCTCTGTTTTTCAAGAGAAGCAGTAGTGCCAATAATACCACCTTCTTTCACTGTGGGGTCAAGATGGTGGAACTCAAGGGCAGCAGTACACTTGTTGTACCCACACTTACAGCAGCAGTTTCCTGCTTCTTCTTTAAGGAGAGACATCTTCTTCCTTCTGGTAGCAGATACCCTTTCAGACATCTGCTTTGCCCATTCAGGGTTCTTTGCTTTCCTTTCAGCATAGGTTCTAGTGTCTGGCATATTACTGGTATAACTAAAGATATTTATACCAGTTACTCCTCCAACTGGGCTCGAACCAGTGACATCCTGATTAACAGTCAAGCGCTCTACCAACTGAGCTATAGAGGATTATTAGTAGGGTTTTCTCCCTTGTTCTTTACAGAGTTTGAAATAGAGTTTGTAGTATCTATCACAGATTTCTCTGATTGTATCTTTGTCCTCATCAAAACCATTTACTCTGAGATGATGATAACTTCCTTCTAAATCAGATATTAGAAGTAGTATTTTTACAGGGTCCATAGTATAAAGAGGACAAGCCATTCACAGGACTTGAACCTGCGACCTGATCTTTACAAAAGACCTGCTCTACCAGCTGAGCTAGAATGGCATGGTTGGGTAGAGGGATTTTACTATACCCTCAATGAAGATGGTCTCACTAGTAGTAATAGTGATCCTCATTCTTTTCAGTCCTCTTGGTTAGAGTTCTGTGCTTCCACAGCGGGCACCACCCCTGACTTACTTCACCATTACAGAGTGCATGACCACATCTGTTATTCTGGCATACCCTATAGAGAATGATCAGTTCTCTAACAGGTCCTACAGGACTCGAACCTGTGACACACAGCTTAGAAGGCTGTTGTTCTATCCATCTGAACTAAGGACCCAGATGCTAGTTCCTATCGCCTCTACTCCTGAACTAGCAAGGGGAGCACAGCAGTGGTCTCTCAACCACCTCTATAATATAAGGCATATGGCAGTCCCTGTCAAGGGGAACATGAGGAAATTACATTGTATATATCAATGTCATCCATAGATGGTGTGAGTGGTAGACAGACATGGGACTGGGAGTAGAAGTGTTTTAAACTACAATCAACCATAGGAATTCCAGACTCATCTATTAACATGTATGGATATGTATTCTCATCAAGAATAGAAGTTAATTGATTACTTTGATCATAAACTGGAGATGTTTTTACAGGTGAATCATAGATGAAAGAGATATACTTGTAGTAAGATGGTGAAACAACAGAGTCTTTATAATTAATCTTAAGGAAAGAATAATCACCCAACTTAGAGTCATAGATATCTGCTAAGTATTGTTTATGAGTAATAATTGACTCATAATTCTTGATTATAACATTAGCAATTGCTGCTGAGAAATCATTCATCCTAGCATTGGGCAATGCTGGCATAAAGTGATGTATTGTTCCATCAACAGCAGACTTACCATAATCTCTTAAACGACGTGCTTGTTGTGCTTTTTCAGGGTCTTTAAGGATTACAACTCCTCCTTCACCAGCAGGAATTGGTTTAGTAGGAAAGAATGATAAGATTGCTGCATCACCAAATGTACCAACATATTGACCATTTATTTTAACAAGAGGTGCATGAGCACAATCTTCAATAAGTATGACACCACGTTGTTTGCATAGATTTGATATCTCTAAGATATCTGGATTAGGATATCCACCAATGTGAGTAAGAACAATGGCATCAGGTTCGTGTTCTAGAGCATTCTTTACAATTTTAATGTCTGGCATAAGCAGATTCTTCTTAGAACCAAGAAGAATAATCTCCTTATTAGCAGAGACCCAAGGAAGACAACTAGCAAAGTATGTATTTGATTGGACTGCTATTCTTTTAATCTGTGGATACAGAATACTGATTGACTGTAGTGCTGTGCCACCACTAGAAGTAGTTACACAGGGGCGTTGATAGATTTCTGAGAGTGTATCTTCAAGCAGTCTTGACTGTGGACCTGTAGACCAGAATCCTGAGTGTAATACATCAACTAATGATTTCTCAAGTTGTTCATTGATTGATTTATTAAAGTCTAAAAATTTATAACCCATCATCACCCCTCCAGTAGGTTGACCATTTTGGATCTAGATGTTCATTAGAAGATGCGAAACGTAAATCGCAAGATAATCTTGGAATCATATTGTTAGTATTGAAGGATGCATGTACAGCATTTAGACAATGAAATACAACATCTCCTTTAGAAATAGTTGGTAATTGCCAAGTGGTTCCAAGTTGATCTGCCAGATTCTTTAAATCACTAGTAATTGTTCTATCTTTCTTTACCAATGCTGATATAGTTTCAATATTTTTATGAGAGTTTTTAAGGTAAACAAGTTGACCATGTTGAAGATCAGCAGGTCCAATTGGAACCCAAGCAGTAATTGCTTGAGTGTTATCTTTTACACGAAAATATTCTCTATCACGATGAGCAAGGGTGCATCTAGAACTAAAATGAGAAAAACTTCTTAAGATAGCACGAGGACATAGAACAGATTGTTCTGAATTTAATAATACTGCTGCTAACCTTTTAAGTATATCTGATTGTATAAAATCACAAAAAGGTTTTGACTTTACAAAAATATTTGCTGGATGTGAACCCACACCATGGCGTGATTGTAAGTTCTTGATGTGATTCCAATCTTTACCATCATATGTATAATCCTCATCAAACATAGAAAAGTATTGATTCCTTATAGAATCAATTACCTCTTCAGGAAAAACATTTTTAACTACTAGAAAACCTTCAAAACATTCATCATTGTGTCTATTAAGAAGGTCAGTTGATTCAATATAATGTTGTGAAGGAGGAACAGTTACTTCAAAAGATTTTTCAGAGGCTGTTAGATTGATTGACATTTTCTGAATTTCCTTGAAGGTTTTCTGATCCACCAATAGGGTCTAGTTTTAAAGTGGTAGCAGAATTTTTAGTTGCAATCTCATACATTTGTTGGTGAATGTTTTCAGATTCTTTTGTTCCATAGAATTTATGTGCCTCTTGCTTGAATGCTTCAAATTCTATTTGCATTTCAGACTTTGGAGGGTCTTCAAACCAATCATCATGTGGTGTTAATACTGGTGCAGGAACTCCTACATATGGTTCTTTATCAATCTCCTTACAGTCAACTACATCTTCATCAATTGCACACTCAATATCTTCTTCTTTGAAGATACCTGCCTTCTTTCTAAGTAAGGAAGTCTGTGTCTCAAAAATTTCTTTAATTTTTTCAATCATGACCATTGAAGTTTTTTAGTATATTCGTATGCATAAATCTCACGATTGCCCTTGATTCCCCATCCTAACCAATAATAAGCAGGAACCATGTANTGTCTAACAGTTTTTCCTGAACCCTCAAACTCTGGAAGNTAACGTTGGAAAGTAGATTCATTGATCATATAAGATGTTTGTCCCTCAAGTGAAGAAGGGTCACAATCATACTTATTACAAAACTTTCCAAGATTATTATAACGACCTANTGAGGTCCACTGAATAAGCCCATACCCACCACTATGACAATCACTGTAAGAAACTCTAGCCCCTCCCTCGCATANGTTGGAAATGAAAAGACTCTCCTGTTTAATATTTCCCAGAATCGTAGCAAGAGCATTGCGGTCTGTGATTCTTGTNTTGTTTTGTAGTTCTTTGAGGACATACTTTTCTTCTGGTGTACAGTCATCACATTTCCAAGATGCTTCATACTGTACAACTGGAATAGGTTGTGCAACAGGTTGCTGTGGAACCTCCTGTGCAGTCATAAAACCAAGTGAAATCAATGCTTTAGCAATCATAGGTGAAATAGTCCTTCCTGTAATAACGACCAAGGATGTTGCTATTATAAAAGGCAGGCGTCCCATCTGTCAAGCTCTCAATTAGGACATTATTTAGGAAGAGCTGCCTGGTCTCTTCATAGTTGGTCTTGCCTACAGTGGTGTGGAGACTTAATATAGTCCTTCTAAAGGATTCCTTTCCGAATCTGGCAACATCTTCCTTAAGCTCTGGACAAGATCCATAGTAGTTGCGCCAGTTGCTTTCAGATGTAACTCTCCTTCGTTTTCTATCTTTATTTGTAGCTCTAGGCTTTCGTTTTTGCCAAAAATACTTTCTCCCAATGTATTGTCGTTGGTTCTCGAGATTGGTAATGTTATAAACAAACCCCCAGTAATCCCCAACATCGTCCCCACTAAAAGGGGACTCCAGATAGAACCAGGGATTTGGATATTCTTTAAATTCTTCCACATAATAAGTTATTCTCCTGTATATAGTTTTTGAATCTCTTGAAAGAAAATGACCTCATCTGGAAGATAGAAGTGAGGTCCATGTCTTAAAATTGATTTTTGTTTTTCTGTAAATTGAGGATTCTCTTCCAGNGCTGTCTTCTGCCACTGTTTCATGAAACCACCAGTCATCTTGAATTTTTGCCTGTATTCTAGAGTTTAAATCCTGAGAAGGTGTCTTTTTTGACATCTTGCTTAATCCCCCCAACAACATAAGATTCAACTTCAGTCTCTTGAGGTGCAACCTGAAGACCCTTAGAAGAGATCCAATGCTGTGTCCAAGGAAGTGGATTTGCATTAGCAGCAATGTCATAGATGGGTTTGAGACCTAATGCTTTCATTCTACGATTAGCAGTCCATTCAACATACTTCTTGAGAAGTGCATCATTAAGACCAATCATACTACCATCTCTGAACAGATAATCTGCCCACTTCTTCTCTTCATTCACTGCTTTCTCAAACATTGCATAAACATTCTCTTCTTCCTCCTTGGCAATCTCTGCCATCTCAGGATCATCACCCTGCTTCCATTTGTTCAGAATGTTTTGTGTAATAGCAAGATGCTGGTTTTCATCTCTAGCAATCAGTGAGATAATCTTTGCAGACCCCTCCATAAGTTTGAGTTCACCAAAAGCAAAACTGCAAGCAAAACTAACATAGAACCTGATACCCTCAAGAATGTTAACGTTAGCAACAGCTCTGTATAACTTCCTTTTAACATCTCTCTTGGTCCAGGCAGATGATGGAGAGTCCTTCCAATCCTCTTCCCACATACTGCCAGTCCCATACTGTTGGGCTGCTTGAATGAACGAGTCATATGCTTCTGTTACACTCTTTGCTCTCTCAAGAATCCTTTCATCAGTTACAATTTTATCAAAGACCTCTGATGGATCTGAATAGATATTTTTGATGATGTAAGTGTAGGAACGACTATGAATCATTTCCATAAATCCCCACACTTCCATACATGCTTCTAACTCAGGTAAGCTGCAGTAAGGAATAAAAGCCATCCCAGGACCACGCCCTTGAATGGAGTCAAGCATAATCTGATACTTGAGGTTGCTTGTATAGATATGCTTTTGTTCTGGACGAAGTGTTTGATAATCTCCACGATCTTTCTGTAGTGATACCTCCTCTGGTCTCCAAAAATATCCTAGTTGTTGTGTTGTAAGTTTTTCAAAGATAGGATACTTATATGAATCATATCTCTGAACACCAAGAGGTTGACCAAAGAACATTGGTTGCTTCTTGGTGTCATGGGGATTGCTGTTAAAAACAGTCATTCCCCTTACTTTTTTATCATCAATTGTATTGTTCACTGAACTTACCTTAAACTGCACAGGATTCACACTCCCCCTCCTCTACTTGTTCTAGTTCGTTTAAAAGACTATTTAGATTTGAAGACTTATCCTCCTCAACCTCATCAGACTTCATATCATGTGTATTTTGATAATATGAGGTCTTCCAACCGTACTTATATGTAGTTAGAAGATCATTTGCCATTTGAGAAACAGGAACCTCATTGTTAGGGTAGTTCTCTGGATTATAGGACCAATTGCCTGAGATTGCTTGGTCAAAAAACTTTTGCATCACAGATACAATATTAATGTAACCTGTGTTGTCAGGCATTTCCCACAGCAGTGTATAATTATTTTTCAGAGTGGTGTAGGAGGGAACAATCTGCTTAAGAGGACCCTTCTTGGACTTCTTAATGGACAGGTAGTCTCTAGGTGGTTCAATACCGTTTGTTGCGTTTGACACAACGGAACTGCTCTCTGAAGGCATTTGTGCGGACAGTGTTGAGTGCCTAAGACCGTAGGTGTTGATAGATTCTCTAAGACTTTCCCAATCATGCTGCAACTCCTGAGATGAAATCTCGTCTACGTCCTTCTTGTATGTATCAATTGGTAAGATGCCATCAGCATACTTTGTTCTACCAAAGTATTCACAGTGACCCTTCTCCTGTGCAAGTTGGTTAGACGCTTTCAAAAGATAGAATTGGAAAGATTCTGAGAGTCCATGGACAGCATCCCATGCCTCTTGAGACCCATAGGAGTATCCAAGTTTAGCAAGGTAATGAGCAAGACCAATGAACCCAATTCCAAGGGACCTGCGTGCCTTTGTAGCAACCTCAGCAGCAACAACAGGATACTCCTGGTAGTCAATCAATTCCTCAAGACCCCTGACTGCCAGATCACAAAGGTCTTCCAATTCTTCATCAGATTTAATCTTACCAACATTAATAGCAGAGAGAATGCAGAGAGCAATCTCACCTGTCCTATCATCAATATGTTGTAGAGGATAAGTGGGGAGTGTAATCTCCTGACACAAGTTACTCATCTCAACCTTATCTTTAAATGAAGAGTGAGTATTACAGTGGTCAATATTCATAATGTAGATACGACCAGTCTCTGCTCTCTCCTTCAATAAGTTGAGGATGAGTTCTTGTGCTCCAATGGTGGATTTGGGGATTGATTCATCTGACTCGTAACGGCAATATAACTCATCAAAACTATCGGTCCCAAAACTCTCATACAGACCAGGAACACTATGTGGGGAAAATAGGGTGATTTTCTGATTCTGGATAAAGCGTTCATAAAAAAGTTTTGACAGTTGGATAGAATAGTCAAGTTTCCTCACCCTGTTATCTTCTGTTCCTTTGTTGTTCTTAAGAACCAGAATATCTTCTATTTCTTGGTGCCAGATAGGAAAGTGAACTGTAGCAGAACCACCTCTGATGCCGTTTTGTGTGCAGCATCTGACAGTTGCTTCAAACTTTTTAAGGAAGGGGACAACACCTGTGTGTTGTACCTCTCCACCTCTGATTTTAGCGTTGATCCCACGGATTCTACCTGCGTTAATGCCAATACCAGCCCTCTGTGCGACGTATCTGCCAATAGCCATATCACTGCTAAAGATACTATCGAGGGAGTCATCAACATCAACGAGAACACAAGATGCAAATTGACGCAAGGGTGTTCTGACCCCTGCCATGATTGGTGTTGGGATGTTGAGTCTGTGTTTGGAGATGGCGTCATAGTACCTCTTAACGTATGACATTCTAGTTGCTTTTGGATAGTCTCTGAAAATTGTCAGAGCAATCATCATGTACATGAACTGAGGTGTTTCATACACCTTGCCATTACTCCTATCCTGGACAAGATATTTATCAACTACTTGTCTTAGACCAGCATATGTGAACAAGAAGTCTCTCTCATGATCAATATAGGTTTCTGCCTTTTGAATTTCCTCTCTAGAGTATTTGATAAAGATATCTTTATCATAAACATCTTGATATGCTCTCTCAGTGATATGATCAATCAAAGAGGGTAGAGTTCTCATTCTGCCATACATTTGCTTCCTGATGGCAAAGAGAAGCAGTCTAGCAGCAACAAACTGATAGTTAGGATGATCNAAGTCAATAAGATCAGAAGCACTCTTGATAAGAATTTCTTGGATTTCTGCAGTGGTAATTCCATCATAAAATTGGATACCAGATGTCATCTCTACTTGACTAGCAGAGACCCCTGCAAGACCTGTGGTTGCCTCTTCAACCATCAGATGCATCTTATCTAGGTCAAGAGGTTCAATTCTTCCATCCCTCTTTTTTACTTTAGTGCCATTACTCATATCTTTTTCCAGGTGTTGAATTTAAGTTTTGCTTGTAAACCACTATATGTGTTTGATTGTACTAGGTTCTGAACTTTATGTCCAGCAAGGACCATATCATTAATGTCCTTCTCTCTGATGTTGCTTGGCCAGATAACTACCTTTTCACCTCTGTCAATGGCACCACTGATTCTTCTTGTAATTTCTCTATTACGGGGTTCGTTATCAAATACCCAGCAACAATTGCCAATCCCCCAATCACGCTGAACAAGATCAGCTCCACACATAGCAATTGAGTTTGAAAGGAACGTTGAGTCAAACGGTCCTTCAGTAATGTAAACTGTGTTTTTTGTGTCAATTGTGTCAAGTCCATAAATTTTAGGGGCATCTTCATCAAACATGATGGTTAAGTATTTAATAGGGTTTGAAGAGAGTGCTCTTCCTTGAACCCCAATAAGTTTGCCATCCCTAACAAGAGGTATTACAATCCTCTCCTCACCATATGTAGTATCTTCAAATGAATGAGGTTTGATAGTATTAATAAATTCCTGAAAGTTTTCAGCATAATAAAACTTACCATCAAATATTGCTCTACTAGTCAAGTAGTGCTTTGATTTTTCAACAGAAAATGCTGATGGTAAGTCAATCACTGCCTTCTTAAATACAGGTTTAGTTGATAGTTTCTTAAAAATATCTTCTGGTTCTTCTGTTTGAAAATTCTTTCCAGCATGACCATCTTTAAACTTTTCAAACACATACTGCTTATGACTCTCAGGATCAATCTGTTTCAAGAAATTATTGAATGACATATTGACGCCACAATTATGGCACTTGTAGTTGGTATTGTTCTTTATCCTGTAAAGATAACCACGTGCCTTATTCTTGTTTTTCTGTGAGTCACCACATATAGGACACCTAAAATTATAAAGATGTGGTTTTACCTTTTTAAACTTTGGGAATCTAGATGATATCAGATTGATATATTTAATATCAATGAAATCCATTCAATTAACTACCAGCACCTCTCTGTATTGTAGGTGGTTCTGGTGCTGGTGTCAATATCTTGCTCACAATCCCATTATTATTGAAGACAAAGGTCATAACAGCAAGACCACCAACTGCCATCCATACTCTCTTCTCTAGTCCACGTAATCTTGACAACACACTGTCATGATCTGAGTCCATTTTATCACGGAGTTTGTCAATCTTTGCAAAGAGTATAGAGTCGACCTCTTCTTGCTTAGTAATTCTTTCTTCATGTACAGCAAGCATTCTGCTAACTGTAGTATTTACCTCAGATAATTTTTCAATTGCGGCATCAATCCTGAGGACAATTGGTTTTAAATCCTCAATCTTCTGCTCTAAAACTGCCAATTTAACCTGATTTTCTTCCATTTCCGAAGTAAGGATTAAAGTCCATAACCTTCTTCATTGCTTTTTTATCTTCTCTCTTCTTTCTCTTGGACATCAAATCATTGATGTACTTTTTAACATATTTTCTTCTACCATCAATCTTCATTGGTTTATCATAACCAGCAGTAGGTCCCTTGGCAGGAGAGGAACTTGAAAAACCACCAGACTGACCAGGTGCATTAGCAACCATGCCCTCTTCACTTACACTGAACTCCTGATACATTGCTGAACGAAATGCATCAATGAATCTATCAATCTTATCCTTTTCCATCTGTTATCCTCTTGAGTTCTTGTAAACAATTCTCATCAATTATGATGTCATGAATATGTGTTCTTGGATGGTCAGGCAATCTATTTAAAAACATTATGAAGGTTTTAACTACATCCCAATAATCTCTATCAATCTTATAGAACAACATGGGTGTTGCAGCTTCACCAAAAAGATTATATAAAATAATAAAATGATTGATCAGAAGATGAGATCTTAAATCCCCATTGTTACGATATCTTTTAAGTAATCTTTTTATATACTTAAAATGATTCAGGTCTTTATCAAAGTCCTCTCGTGTAACAGCATGGGGATTTTCATAATGTTTAATTGCAAAGATGAGAAAGTTCTTCTCATTCAACTCAGTAAATCTCATTTATCATACAGGGGGATATGCTGTGTTGCCAGTTGTAATACCAGACATTGCAACTAAAACTTCACTCTTGACTCTAGCATTACCATTTGCATCTGTGTAAGTCATGATGCCAACCCAACCAGAGGATGCTGCATGATATGATAATCTAGCATCACTGCCAGTAGCAGCAGCTAGATCAGCAGCAGAAAGACCAACTACCTGACTTTCTTTACCACTAAGTGCTTCAACACCATAGAATTCAACTTCTTCTCCTCCTGCAACTGCTCTAGTAACATCAATAACTGCACCAGCAAATACCTGCTGTGTTAAACCAGAGTTAAGAGTAAGTTGTCTTTGACCAGGGAAGTTATTAGCAATTGCTGTAATAGTACCAGTATATGTACCAACACCAACACTATCACCAACTGCAACAAGAGTTACTGAATCAATATCGGGATCATCACCATATGCTCTTTCAGTTATTTTAAGTAATGTAGTTCCAATACCAGCAGTTGCTGCATTGTTAGGAACATGATATCTAAGAGTTGTTGTAGGAATAGCATTATTCAATACAACAGTTGATAATCCAATCAGTGAGTTGACTGTTGAAACTTGAAGTCTGTGAGGAACACCATAGACCACTCTGTCACCAGCAACAATATTATTACCAGAGGCATTGCCAGTGACGGTGATAAGTGTGACACCAATACCAGATCTTGATGCTGCTGCTGTAACAAGTTTAGGTTCTAAACTTAATACTGCATTAGATGATTGATTTTGAGCAGCATCCTTAATTGCACCCTTTGGTGATTCACTAATTTGATAATTGAAATCAGTAATCTCACCACCACTCAATCCAGCAGTAGAATCAATTCTCAAAGAGATGGTGCTGGCAATTGAGGTGATGACAGCATCACCAGCATATCCAGTAGTACCACCAAATGCTGCACCAAATCTAATTACATCACCAACTGCAGCAGCACCAGTTTGACCAAAGGTAGTTCCAGTACCAGTGACAGTTTTGTTACCATAGTTAAGGGAGACAGTTCCCAATGAACCCTTGTTGTCATTATTTCCCCAAAGTGCCATGTCTTGTTTCCTAGGAATTCTTTTGCTATAAGATATTTATAAAAATATCAACCCTCCTCATCTCTTGCTTTAATTGCTTTGGTAACAACCTCAAGAAGTTGATCATCCATATCAGTTTTGGTCAACTTAACTGCTTTAGCAAGAATAACAAGACAGATCTCAACCATCTTCTCACCAAGTTCCTCATTCTCTGGAATCTTAGCAATAGCGTCCTTAATAATCTTTGTAGCAAGTGGAAGTAAAAATGAAAGCATCGCTATATGTGCATCTGCTCTATATATGCGTTACCTTCTTAATTCTGTCTCTAACATGAAATCTTTGAATTTTTTCTTACTAGATTCATCCATTTTACTCACAAACATCTTTGATGCATCTACCATATCATCAATTGATGGACCATCACCCTGACTGTTACTTAATGATAATTTTAAGACTGGGTATATATTTGAAAATCTATATTTGTTAAGACCAGACTCTGCAGGAGTTTGATA
>JGI25132J35274_1000182_pt1 | contig 17556 bp, 35 predicted proteins | sample ETNvirenome_6_30_FD_35274 | JGI IMG/M metagenome (IMG submission 35274)
AAAAAGGGGTGCGCTGGAGGTAATAGCACACCCCTAAGTATTATGCCTACTTTATAACAATTAATTTAGGTTGCTCTTCTTCTGGAACAACTTCTTCCAATGTAATAGTAAGAAGACCATCACGTAAGTTTGCGTCTCTTACTTCCATAGCATCAGATAAAGAAAATGATTTACGGAACTTACGTGCCGCAATACCTGTCACAATATAGTTTCTATTATCATCGCCATCTCTATCACCAACAATAGTAAGAATATTATCCTTTAATTCAATAGTTATATTTTCTTTTGAGTAACCAGCAACAGCAAGTGTTACCTTATAAAAATTATCTTCCTTCTCTAGATCATGAGGTGGAAACGCACCAACATTGCTTGGTACACGTTTAAATAAATCTTCAAAAGTACATCCCAACATGTAGTCTGGAAGTGTCTTTGAATTGGCGTTAATGTAATCAATAAAGTTCATTGTTGTCTCCTCGTTAAGCAAGTTAATTAAGTACACCACTATGGTCGTACCATGCATATACTACTACAGTATACAATCGTTGTCAAGAAAAAAGTTAAGTAAACCTTTCTCCTCTAAACCAACAGACAAGAGAGCATCGTTCTCCTTCTTTCACTTTTGTAACACGGTGGAAGATAAAGGAAGGAAAGACAGCAATGCTACCTGTCCTTCTCATATCTTTAAGAGTAGCAAACCTATCTCCTGCTTGAGGGTGCACCCACTTCTGTACCTGAAGATCACCACCCTTAAACTCACTGTTCAGTGAAACACATACTGTTAGCTTTCTTGTATAAGGATCGGAAGGAAGTTCTACACCAGCATCCATGTGCCAGTCGTAGAACTGTCCCTTACCATAGAAGGATACCTGTGGACTTTCAAAACAATTCATGTGAAAGTTCCAACCTGCTTCCTTGTTAGCTGTCTCTGCGTACAGTTGTAGAATGGAAGTAAGTTCAGGATTTTCTAGCCAAGCAATCCTGCTATTCCTTACTTCTTCAAGACGGACATTGTCACCACTTTCATATACGTCAGCTTCCTGGCTGTCTATTTCTTTAGCAATATTTAGAAAGCCATCACATAGTTCTTTAGGTATAACTTCTTTATACGTATGGTATGTAAGCATTAAACTCCACAACTCCCACCATGTCCAGTAATATCACAAATGTCATGTGTCTCAAGACCTTCTTCAAACTCTTCACCTAACTTATCAACAGCTTCGCTGTAAGGAACAGACGTTAGTGGTTGCCCACCACGGCATGAATCAGGGTATACAGTAAAGCCACGTAACCTATGTGCGTAAGAAGCAAGAGTGTTAGTAAAGTCCATAACAGTGTCTTCATTGTTCAACTTGCTTCCCCATGTTGGTAGGTTGATTGTCGAAGAGATTGACATATCAACGTAGTCCTGAACGTCTGCTTGAAANTTCATACGCCTCTTATAATCTTCTGCAAGATCAAGAGCAGACTCAATCTCATTAGGATCAGTACCATACAGATCAATAAGTTCCTGTGCTGCACTGTCTACTACGTATTGATAATGCCAACGTGTACCACCTTTTAAATACCTCCTCTTGTACGCTACAGCGAAGATAGGTTCTACACCTGTACTAGTACCTGCAAGAATACCAATGCTTCCTGTTGGTGCAATAGCACGGTTAGCTACTGGTCTGCTGCAGTTAAACTCATCAGCAGTCTTCTTTGAAACTTCATCACTAACACCTTTGTATACACCTAACCACTTATGTAACTCAGGTGTTACNTCATACTTAGAACCACGCTTGATCAACCACTCATGCATACCCATCAAACCAAGACCTAATCTACGGTTCTTGATGCGAACATCATATACCTTTTCATATGGTAGCTTTGCTTTTAATGTACCACAGATAAGAAACTTAGTTGCAAGTTCAACTATATCTTTAAACTCTTGAAGATTATCAACTCTTCCAAGGTTGATTGATCCTAGATTACATACGTCCGAATCATCCGCTGAACAAACTTCCGTACAAGCATTGCGAAGTGTTTCATTTTCTTTATCAAAGAAGTTAAAACTAAATCCCGGTTCTGCTGTTTGCAACGCTTGTCGTACATTCTGTTTAAAAGTAGACCCAACATCACCTGTCTCCCAGTAGTTTAATAACCATTCAGTATCGTAGTTTACACTGATATTTGTCATGTCTAGTGGTGCAATGAAGTTAAAGTCTTGTTCTTTAATCTGACCAATAGAAAACTCTGTATTACCAACTGGCATATCGTACCAGTTCTTACTGGTAAGAAACTTTTCTATGTCAGAATGTTTCCAATTAAGGCTGGCATAAATAGCAGATCGTCTGCTACCACCCTGCATAACTCGTCTACCAATCTCATTGATCATCATCATCTTTGGTATAGGACCAGATGCAAGACCACCAGTACCAGACAGCACTCTACCTTCTTCACGATACACAGAGTAATCAACACCAATACCACCACCTGTCATCAGGCATGACTCTGCCTTCCATGAAAGGTTTGCCCAGTCTTCACGTGTATCTTCTTCTGCACGTAGAAGGTAGCAGTTGTTGAAAAATTTATTTGTGCGACCAGCGTAGTACAAATACCTGCCACCGGGAATAAATTTTAGATCAGTAATGTATTCCTTTAGCTGNTCTTTTTCGTCTTCCTTCAGATAAGGACTACATACATCATCAACAAGAACTGAAGCTAGGCTTGACCATGTTTCACAACCATGATGTGCATACTTATGTTTGAAGATATCTTCACTAAACTTGGAACGGAACATTGGATTTTCATTGGATCGAAATGTAGGCATTTATTCTATTCTCCCTTGGTTACATGATCGTGGACATAAAGCATGATTATCGCATAGTGAATAATCTTTAGCAAGTCCTTCCTGTTCTTCCCTTCCTTGTTACCATATCTCTTCCAGTATTTTAATATGTTACCCATAACAAAACCTTCACCATGCCCACTGTCAAGGATGATATCTGTGGCTTGATATTTACCTTTTGCATAATGTTCTTTATATGTAGATGAAATGTACTCATGCATCTCATCTATATAGTCTCCTTCGTCAAACTTAAAACTTGGTAAACTAGAATACATCTTAACAATCTCTGTGTCTCTATCCATTTGTTTTCTCCTAGTCGAATGTAAGGACGGCATTGATACGCCTACGAACATATTTAATCTCCTTAGATTTAAGAACCTTGAATGCAAAGCTACGAACATAGTCTGCATCCACACCTGCTATATCACAGACAGTNCTAAAATCTTCAGCAGTAACACCTACAGAGGCAAAGAACCATGCCTTTGCAGAATCACGTGCTGTCTTAGACTCTACTGATTCTCTATTGTTTTCTGGTTTGGTAGCATCAAGCATTGCCTGTAAGACAACACCAAGAAACATTATCTGTTCAGGACTTGTTGTTTTGTTTTCTACGAGACTTTCTACTTCTACCAGAAACTTTTCTGTTCCTTCTCTCATCTAGCCAACTGTCNGGAATACCATCAGAGAGTTTACAAAACATAAAGTCGTTCTTNTTACACCAGTCTGCATAGGTAGTCTTTGCTCCTTTGTTTAATTTCTTGTTAGGGTTATCGAATACAAATCTTACATCCAAGTCAGGATTAGACTGCCTAAGAAAAAGATGTTTCTTTCTATCGTCAAGAGTAAACCTACCCTTCACTTCTAATATAATACCAGAAGGAAGAATAAAGTCAGGTAGATATTTTTTAGATTCAATCCACATGTACGGAATGTAGTGTGGTTCAAACTCAAAGTCAATATTTAAATCTATCAGATAGTCTGCTGCTCTACGTTCAGAGCGTGATCTAAACTTGTAGTTCTGGGACATTCGGTTCACGATCTACATTAGTTAAATACTTTACACTGTTTGCGTACTGGAATGCACGTAATCCCTTACCATTGTTAGCATCCGACCAACAATCAAACTTATAAGGGCAATAGTTACAACCAGTAGCCAACTGCATATTCCCAGACTTACCGTCAGGAACATCATCATAACAACGAGAAGGTGGTTCACTATCTTTGATAGCATCTCTAAGATAGTCAATCTTTTGTGAAGCATTTATCATCTCCATTTGATGTACTGGACAATAAGCTATCTGACCTGTTGTCTTGTCAATNACNACCCATCCAGCTTCNTTGGCATTGTTAGCTTGAGCATACGCAGATAACTGTGCAACATAACCAAAAGGATCATCTTTGAATACCATACCCTCAGTAAACTTCTTGAAAGAAAATGACGATGCACTTTTAAAGTCAACAAGAACATCATCAACCACTGCATCCTGATGACCAACAACATCATTTAGTACTACCTGTTTCTGTTGATCAGATACTTTATGACCAGCAGCTTTGGAAAGAAAGACAAGAAGTGCTTCAAGGATATCCCCATACAGGAACTTGATATAATCAGACCCAGCTAATTCTTCCTGTTCAGTTGATCTGACAGAGTACCATACTTTTCTTGCTGGTTGACCAATCATTGATAGCCTTAAATTATTTCTTGGCTTTCTTTCCTCAGTAAGAGCATTGACAACAGCATCAGCAACATCCTTGGCAAGTTCCTGCAGAGCAGTAGCAGGAATCTTTGTAGGTTCATTACTGGTGAACAGACTGTAAATGTCTTCTACCAAAGTATCAATTGTTTTCTGTGCTGTTGTCATTTTAATTACGCTGNTGCTTGCGGTTCAGNCATCAAACGATAACGAGTATACGTTTCACCTTCAGNCGTTTTAGCGGTNACTGTATCAATATCAAAGCCACGACTGCGAAGACGAGAAATATCTGCAGTAAGATTCTCTGACCATCCACGTTGAATAGCAGTCTTACGAGTTACACGCATCTTCTTACGCAAAGCACTAAGTAGTTTACCTTCATTAGTCATAGTCTAGTTCCTTTGTTGAGTTAATTACATAGTCTGACAGTCCCTCTCCACACCTGTCAGCAATCGTTGCTCTAAGATAATAGCAACCCCGTGTTAGGGACGGTTAGAACGGAATGTCCTCACCTACTTGTTCGTTATTTCCTACAGTGTAACCACCTTCTACTGCAGAGAAATCCTTATTGTCACCGTATGAAATAAGGTCAACAACCTGCACACCCATCAGGTCAGATGCTACACCCTTCTTCTTGTTGTACTCCCATTCATATGTAGCAAACTTAACATTGACCATACTACCGTTACCAATAAGACTACCGTCCCAGTTATTATTCTGTGAGTCTTTAACGATAGGTGCAGGACGCTCAGAGCCATCACGCTTGTAGACTTTGCGCTTGATCTTTACAAAGTCTCCACGATCATCACCCTTGTTCTGCACGTTAAGACCAAGGCTTTCAACCAAACTCTTAGTATCCTCATCTAAACAAACATCGACAGAGTATACTGGTTCGTAGGTTGTGTTGGGAGAAAGAATGCTTGCCCAATAAGCCTTGCCAGAAATAATATGTACATCACTCATGTTAACTTTCCTTTCAGTTTTAATCGCCACACCATGTGGCTTTTCATTCAACGATTTGCGAAGTATGCCTGACCTTAATCAGATAGTCAAGCACTTTTTTTCAGTGGTGGTAATTTTTTTAATGCTACTGCATAGTCCATCAACTCCTCTTGTCCTACGTTATAACAGGGTCTAACAAATTTACCATCTGCTCTATTAAAGTTCTCTTCTTTAATCAGCATATGGCAGGGGTAAAATCCTTTCAGCATAAAGTTATTATCTGATAGCTTTATGACCAAGGCGAATAGATCAATAACTTCAAGACACTTATTACTTACAGCAAGTAGTCTACCATACACATGATCTGTTGTCTTAACGTCAACGGTAAGACCATCAAGAAGTAAATCTCCTTTATCAGTTCCTCTCTCCATTGAACGTATACCAATATCCATAACACCATCTGGATACTCACCAATCATTTTGTACAGTGCTAACTCTCCACCAACACCAAGGATATCAAACTTATAAGGATCATTTTTGTCTCGTTTAGCTGCAGTATCCTTTACACTTTTCTTTCTATTATTATTATAACGTGCCTGACCTATCTCAGTGTATAATTTAATTTCAGTATCTGATAATTGTATCAGTGTGTTTCTGACCAGTTCCGGCCTATCTTGTACTCGCTGTCTAGTGGGCATTTAATTTTCAAACTCCTTTCTGTATTCTTCATTGCAAGTTTTGTTAGTTCACCAAATCTATCAGCTTGTGGTCTGTATACCTCATGCTGATACTCATCGTGTATGGATGCAACTAACTTAGCTTTGACCTGATGCTGCCGCACCAAACTATTTATTTCAATTAGCCATTGCTTACAGATAACTGCACCTGCACCTTGAATGAGAAGATTGACTGCTGCATGTTGGTTGCGAACCTTCAACCATCTACCATCAAGACCTTTAAGATAACCTCTTTGACTTGCCCTGTCAACCCTTTCTCTTAACAAAGCAAGAGCAGGTACGTTACCAAGAAATGTATCTATTAGACGTTGACCATCTTGTGATGTACCGCCAACGATCTGACCTATCTTTGCTGCACCTGCACCATAGATAAACGCATAGATAAATGTCTTGGCCTGATCACGTGTATCAAGACCTGCTGCCTTTTGGTTTGCTGTATGAATGTCACCTTCCACAACTTCTTTTGTAAAGGAAGGATCGTTAAGATAGTGGGCTAATGCCCGTAGTTCAAGCGAAGAAGCATCGCAACCAACAAGAACATTAGCTGCATCTCCAACAGTCCAGCATTCTCTACACTCCTTACCATACGGTGAATAAGATGCAGGAACTTGTGCCATGTTTGGAGAATGATGTGCCATCCTACCAGAGATAGCACGTAATGTAAGAACTTGTCCATGTACTTTACCATCCTCATGTACCGCATCAATCCATGATTGGACCTGTGCAATACGTTTCTTTAACGTAAGATATTCTGCAATCATCTGTGCTTCAGGGATATCAACTCCGCGAAGCACAGATTCATCTACGATTGCATGTCCTTTTTCAGTGAACTTATCTGGTTGCCAGCCACATCTAGTTAGTCTATTAACGATCTGCTGACGACTGGCAAGATTAAATGTTTGGTAGTCAATTGAAGTGTGTGGTCCTGCAACTGTTGTTGGGTCTTGTATATGCCGCAGACCCACAGAAGAAAGACTACCATCTTTTTTGTAACGAGGTGTAACCTCTTTAACCGCCACAGGAATAGGAACAAATCTTGTTTGAACTTCTCGTTCCAATTCAAATGACTTGTCTTGTAACCGTGCGGTAAGGCTAGTTGCTTTCTGTAAATCAAGAGTAAACCCATTCCTTTCTTGTTGACTGACCAACGCACGTATCTTGTACTCAAGATCAATAGAACGTCGATCAATCTTTTGTATGTCTGGTTGAAGGTTGATCCATACCCGTTCAGTTATGTCCACATCTCTCTTACAATATGTGACCATCTCTTCTGATAGGTGACTAAAATCTTTAAAGTCAATCTTATTGAACTGAAGTTTCTCACCCCATGCCTCAAGAGAATGACCGTCTTCTCTAACAGGATTAGTTAGTTGAGACAGTATCAATGTGTCCTCTACCTGTGACAGTTTGATCTGTGTACCTAACAATCTGTTAAGGGTAGGTGCATCAAACGATATACCATTATGCATTATAAACTTGTTCACTCGTTTAGCAAAGATGGGAAACGTCTTGATGCACTGATCACCCTTCCAGACATGGTGCTTACCTGTTTCTCTGTCCTTTGCTACGATACAGTACACCAGTGTAGCGTTGAGAGAATCAGTTTCAATGTCTAGAACTACATCCATTAGAGTACCTCTTCTAAGTTATCTTCCTCCCCATTATCACCTAGATTGTCTACTTCTGTCAAGCGTCCTGTATCACTATTAAAGAACAAGTGACATGCAACACCAGTATCTCCTGCGTATCTGTTCTTTAGTACGCGAATGGTTGTAGTGTTAGCAATGTTAGGATCATCTGATTGCTGATCACGTTCCATAGCTACCACTGCATCAGACAACTGTGCAATAGATTGTGATCCACGTAGATGAGCAAGGCTAACTTCCTTACCATCTTCATGCCCCTTGTCACCACTGCCTCTGCGTAAGTGAGAGACAAGCAACAGTGCTACGTTAGTCTCTTCAACAATAGATCGTAGCTTGGTCATCAAGTTGTCAATGTTTCTACGTTCATCNTCACCCTCTAAGCCTGACACTAGAATGGACAAGTGATCAAGGAATATCCACTTGCAGTCCAAGGCTTTGATCATGTAGCGAATGCGACCAAGTATCTCATCAGTCTTCATACTACCAAAGTGATCGAAGGCAAAGAACCTACGTGTACCTACCGTTGCTTCTTGCCATGTGGTCAGGTCTTCACGGCTGAACTGCTCTCGTATCTCTCTGATATACAGTCGAGCGTTAGCTTCAACTGACATTAGATGAAAGATAGTTGAACGTACATTCTCTTCCAAAGAGATAACACCAATGTTTTCTTCTGTGTTATTCAGAACATGGTGCATAAGTTCTCTGATCACACTTGACTTACCAGTACCTGTACCTGCAGTGAACGTAACAAGTTCACCAGTACGAATACCATACAGCTTGTCATTGATACCCTGCCAAGGATAGAGACAGGTCTTGTAGTTACCTTCCTCGTACAGTGCATCACCCATATCAGCAAGATTAAGAATACCTGCTGGTGTATAAATCTTAGCGTTCCACCATGCACGGGTAAACTCTTCACGCTTACCACTCTGAATGTATTCACAAGCATCTTTGTACTCAAGGTGTACGATCTTGCATTGGTTAGGTTCAAAGAGAGAGGCAACCTGCTTTGCTGCCTTGCGTCCTGAATCATCATTGTCAAAGCACAGGACGATGTTCTCGTACTGTGACAAGTATTCTAGATTTGCTTTGCAGTTGCGTAGTGCAGATGCTGCACCGTCCTTGATGGAAAGGACAGGCCATTTACTACCAAGCATTTCATATGCTGCGAGTGCATCAAGTTCACCCTCACAGATAGTGACATACTTACCACCCTGATTGAATAGGTTCTGTCCAAAGAGTGTACCCTGTCCGACATTACCAATGGCTCGAATGTCCTTGGGTAAATTACGAACCTTGTCACCTACATGATTGTTGTCCTTGTCATAGTAAGGATATAGATGTTGTACAATCTTATTAGAGTTATCTTTTACTGTACGTACATTATACTTCTTACAAGTAGCCTCTGATATTTTACGGTCAGGAATGCTAGTGATCTGTCCGTTAACTGTCATTGGTCGTACTGTGCTTTGTTGTGGTTGCATTGTCATGTCTTCCATATCGTTTGATTTAAAGTAAGTAGAACAACTGAAACAGTATGAGTGTCCATCACTGTATGTCATACATGCATCACTTGAGTCACATGCAGGACAAGGACCACGCTTCACCACGTGGCTTTCCGTTTGCATCATAGTTTCACAATCCTATAAACAGTTTCGCTTGTGTCACCATAGACTGTCAGTTTACGCTGACTATGACTTAATCTATTAGAGTATTTAAGATGGTTAGTCAAGGACTTTATTGACTCAAGAACATCACGCATCTCGTCTAGTGTTCCTGTATCAATAGATTGATTGATGGTCTTGTTCACCAGACGGTACATCTTTTCTCGTTCCTTTGTGTTTAAGTTTACGTGAGTAGAGTGTTTTGTCCTTGACTACCTTGTGTCCCAAGGCACGCATCCAACGCCAGTTAGGATCACGCTGCTTGGCTTTCTTCTTCATTGCACTTACTCCTCTTGGTTGTTTAGTAACTCATCGACAAACGCCATATCACCTGCCATAATCTCCTCTGTTTCAATGGAAGCTAACTTCTTTGCTTCCTTTCTGTTATAACCTTCTTCCATATAAGTAGACAGTAACTCACGGAAGATTGTCTTACGATCTTTTTCCCACAGGTTTTTCATTTACCCTGTCCTCTGTACCTTTTCCAGTTCTTACGCTTATGTTTATTTTTTGGATTAGTATTGTTTGAATGACCAATGCTTGTCTGTTGGTGCTTATTCAATTCAATCTTGCTGTTAGTTCCTATGTCTTTTTTACTTGCCATTAGTTAATGCTTCCCATGATACAGGATATAAATCCTTAATGATTACGTTCCAATTTTCTGCTAGTTCTTGTATCTCTTTTTGTGCGTGCTTGTCAATACGTAACTTGTAAGCACGTGCAAATGCAGCAAGAGAACCAGTAACATAATAACTCGTATACATTGACTGAGGCAAGACCATCCTTGCTTGTTCAGGACACACACCTTTTCTTAATAGATTTTCATACGTCCACTTGCATGTGTTCAATGCATGTTGATATACGTCAACCAATGCTGGCGGCACACCTTGTACAGTAGGATTAATATCTATCCCTTTCTCACTACTACCTTGCTTGGCATTGTCTGCTTTACCTCTCCACATATCTGGAGTGTAAAACTCTGGAGTATCGTCAACATACCGTCTACTAACTTCATTATAACTAAATCCTATTGTATGTTTGAACCTTTGCCTTGCAACAAAGATAGGAATAGTTTCACGTAATGTTATTATGCAATGTGTGAAGGGTGTGAAGTGATTGTGCTTGGCAAGGTAACGTATCAACGCAGTGTCCTTCGATGACAGTTCTCTACGAACACTATGGTTTACTTCCCAATCACTTTCCTTGTCAAAGGATACACGTGCAGAATTTACTACAGTTAAGTCTGTGCCAAGACAAGATATAAGTTCAGTTTGCATTTAGTTTTCTTTCTGAAAATTCTTCTAACTTTGCTTCTGCTGCAGATAATTTATCTTTTAAATAATCTACTTGTTCTTTAAGTTCTTTCGTTCTTTTGTATTGTTCATACAGTTGTTCATTTAATATCTTAACTTCTTTTTTCAAGGCAAATATTTCTGTTGTCATAACAAAAACTCCTTAATAATTTTATTTCGTACAGTTGTTATACCTTTTGCAATCTCAAATAAATTATCATGTTGTAGTTTACTTGCAGGTTCAATATCATTTACCAAGTCTAGTAAATCATTTAGTTCTTTTACCAAGCTAGGCATAACTCCTGTTGTATATCTACTCATTCTCATTTCTTCTTCTTCAATTAATCCCGACAAGAATATACGTACTCTCATAGGATCAAGATGATTTAATTCTACTCTAGATATTTCTTCTGTAAATTGTTTGATGTTATCTAACAACATTAGAAGCTGTCCGTAAATCCAGAGTCAGGAAAGTCTAGTTCAATATCTCGTTCACATATCCTCTTCTTCCTAAGAGAATCAATATAGTTTACTAGACAATCTAATTCAAATATTAAATCAGAAGATAATTGTTTTATCATTAGGCTTGGATCAGACAGACAATCTTTTACTAAATCTTCAAGAGCAACTTTAAATAAAGTTCTCAAGCCTTGATCATCTTCATGATCATACACTGCAACATACAATCCATCATTATGTATTTCAAGTTGGATACGTGCAACCCGCTTTGGCATTTCTTTAACAAGCATAATAGTTCCTTTCAGTCTGTTGGATATTCTACATCTTCACCGTGCTGCTTGATGACACTGATAAAGTTTGCATGGTCCATTAACATATTCATAAGAGATTGTCTAGGTACTTTTATTTCCCTTGCATTCTTTCTTGCTTTATCTACTGCTAAGTGCAGAAGATCAAAGTCTTCGTCGCTTGTGTACAGTTTCATCCTCGCCTCTTAAATTAGGGACAAGCCTACTACACTGGTGTAGCAGACCTGTCCCATTACAACAAGCTAGTGGATTTGGTTTAAGTAGGAAGGAACTTCAAAGTCGTAGTCGTCTTCCCATTCTTCAAGACCGTTGAGAAAGTCATTGATATCCTCAATGTCTACCTCTTCCAGATAGTTTGCGTCCACAACATCCATGAGGTATGCACGCATATAGTTTGGAATGTCTTGATGATCTTTGTACTTGTAAACCATAACAGTATCCTTTCTATTTGTTGTTATGCTACTTCAAGATAGTCAGCAAACACCTTGCTGCCAAGCCATTTGCTAACCTGTTCTTGACGCTTGAACAGTGTACCATTATCACCTGCCTTAGTCAAGTCGAAGCGACCGTCATCACCGTGGCTGGCATAGTGGGTCATAGCTGACACAACGGAGAAGATGTTCTTTCCACGTGTCTGTACCTCGTCAAGGTACTGTGCAAACAGACGATCTGACAGACCATTACGTTTCTTAGGATCATCTGTCGTACCAGTGGTGAGAGTACGGAACAGGTTCATCACCTTACGACTGTCCCAGATACGAGTGTCTGCCCACTGCTGATACTGATTGACGACATGTTTGTGACGCTCAATACTATCATCGAATGCTTGAATAAACCCATCGACTTGGAAGTTCTTGGTGTGACGCTTACGTGCCACATCAAAATGTCCGTTGATCTGTCCATTGGTGCAGAAGAAATCAATCACTCCACCATAGAAGACAACAGAAGAAGAACCATCAAAGGTATTCTTCATGATGTACCGCAACCCAATATCAGTACTGTGTCCTGTTTTAGTTTCAACAGTACGTTTCATCTTAGGTAGAACGTACTCTGCATAGCAGACTGCACCACCCTTGGTGATATGATCTTTGATCTGTACATCTTCCAACACTGATGGATCAAAGTGATTGACCATCTGTTCCTGCAAGGGAATGAGAACCTCTTCGTTCTCTACGACACGGTAGTTAGACTTGACGACAGACAAACAACTATCCTCTTCACTGATACCATCACCCTTGGTTAGCATCTTGTAGTTCTGTGGTACAAGACCACTGATGATACCAACAACTTCCTGCTCAAAGACAGGAAAAAAGATTTCACGGTCGTTCTTTGTCGTAAGATGTTCCAACATCATATAACTCCTTGTACTTGGTTGCTTCAATAATTGAACGGAATAGTTTAGTCCTAGTTCTTTCCCGTCCATCTTCACTGACAGAAACAATTATAACTCTATAATTATCTTTGTCAAATCTTTCTATATAAGAATAACAACTGTCTTTCATTGTTACTCTTTCTGTTCTATATTGTCAAGTCTTTCTTTTACATCTTCTAGTTGAATGTAATTTATCACACCATGTCCACCAGAAGTAAGTAACATAGCAGGTGCTAGACAACCTGACAAGACTGTTGCTGCCACCATGATGGCGATCCATTTTTCCATGTCGCAAACCTTTCTTTTTCGCCAAGGTAATAGTTACGGTACGCCTTGATAACATTGATATTTTTGTATTCATCAGGCATACACTGTGGTGGGTCTTCCCAACCTGTTGCTTGTAGTTCGTAGGGTAGTTGCATTAAATTAGAAACAATTCCTTTCCGCTCTGTTGCGTGCATCTTAGCGTATCTCTTGCTGTACTCACGGCAGGTATGGGATAGCAACCTATACAACCAACGATAGTGGTGCTTACTCTGCCTTGCCCACACTGCTGACGGGTGATTTTTGTGTGTGGACTTGTAGCATTCTATGCTTGGCACACCGTCAAGTTCATGGTGTGCGGTTGATAGTAGTTGTGCATACTCAAGAATCATCTTGACAATATGCTTGTCGCAATGATATTCTGCACAAACTTGTGGGTCGTTGTGTAAATAGAATATATTCATTACTCTTCTTCCTCTAGTGATTCGAGAACGTCTTTCAACTTAAACCCAAGACGAACAAGTCCTTCGACATATTCGTCTTTACTTATTACACCATAGTCATGTAATGTATTCAACTTGTCTACCTTTCTCTGCCAAAACTCTTCGACAGGTACAACATTACTATTGTTCTGCTTCGTCATACGACATACCATACTTCTCTCTCCATGTTTCACAGTACTCAAGATACTCTGACTTGCATCTCATTGGATCGAAGTACCAACGAGGCATACGATCATAGCGGCGTTCCATTTCGTCTCGCCATTCAAAGAATGTCATCATAGTTTTAATCTCCTTGCAGCTATGCTGCATAGCATCAGTATCACACCGTACAGCATGACCATTACAGAAAGCCAATGCTCTTGCACTGACTCGTTGTAGTATGTGCCAAGCAAACCTGCAATAGCACACACCACACCGATTACAAGCATTAGGTTAGCCATCTATATTCTTCCATGATTTTATACCACTATAATCTGTGGACAACAAGATACGACTCTCCTCACCGTAACCATCTTTGTACAAGGTAGCAATCTCTTGCTCATTGCCTTCTGAATCGACAGCAACGACAGAAACGGTGTGAAAGTATCCCGCTTTTGATTGTGAAGGTACAGTATTCTGCATCAGCTTTAGTTCTGACACACCAAATACATTTGTTGGTCCTACTCGCATAGTCTTACTCCTCTTCCAGTAGTTCTAGTTGACGCTCATTGTTGACTGCATTAACCAACAACGAAATCTGTTCATCGTTCAATACTTTCTCCATATTTTGGAGATGCGTATCGGAACTTTCTTGTAGTTCTTTGCGGATTTGTTTGATTGATTTAGTCATGGTCTTACCTTCACTTGTGTTTCATCGTATTCAATCTGAGCATCAAGATTGTCCCAATCCAGATCACTAAGTTCCGCTGCTTGGTCTTCTGCCTTCATACGGATAAAGCCTCGCTCCGTATCTGTCAAGGGACGGTCGCTATCGACTGTGATTACAGTTGATTGCTGGACGGTACGGTATACCGTTATTTCGTATTCACTCATTGTCTTACTCCTTTGCCTTTTTCTTTTCAATGCGAAAGATTTCTTTCTTGTAGTCACTCACGTTTGCAAGATAGTTAAACTTATGGCGTGACCGTTTGAGATTGTCAAGAAACTTTTCAAAGTCAAACGTACTGTTCTCCAATGCTTCAAGTAAAGCACCATGAAACTGTTGTTTTCCCACAACATTATGTGCAAAGGTAGGATTAGTCGCGCACCTCTGCATTCGCTTGATCTTAGACAGTCTATCTTTAACATGTTCCTCGTTGAAGGAATCATATTTCAAATTGCCTTCTTTAAAATTCCAACTACCACTTTTGTAACTGGATGTTTTATTAAAGATTGCAATAAGAATACTATGAGACACAGTATATTCTTCTTTATATTTCTTATATATATTATATACATTTGCTGTCTCAGGACGTTGTGACCAGTAGTTTGCAAAGTCTGTTAACGTCCAGTTACGTTGGTGTGTGTTCATGTTGATGAGGTTCATGTCATTGTGACTGTCATCAATCATAATGTAAAAAGGTTTGGACAACATCTTTGCTACCTCATATCTATGTTGTCCATCGACAATAACAAGAGACTCGTTCTCTTCTCGCACTACAATTGGTCGTAAACGTAGCACATCGTTACGCTCGACTGACTTTTTCAATCTGTCCACATTAATATAGTTTATGTCACGATTACCATGAACACCTTGCAAAGTATGGTATAAGTCATCACTTGGATTTACTTTGTAAATCTTATTAGATACTTGCAAGTTCTTCGTTGTCTTCTTGAAGAAATTTAACATGACTAGTCCTCTATTTTAGTTTCCCAATACATCTCAGCAAGCATCTGACGTTCCTCGTCATACAAGTGTTGCCAAGGCTTGTGTTCAAAGAATGGATCGTCAATACTTTCATACCAAAATTTTATCTCGTGATCTACGATCTTTTCCCAGTCGCTCATCATGTAACATCTCCTTTAGTTTCATATAACATTTAGGACAATATAACTTGCCCCGCTCAATAATGATTGCCACATCTCCACAGACATGGCAATCATCTTCGATGTACTTCCTATCTTTTGTGGACATTCTACTACACTAGTGTAGTGTATCAATTACAAAACCAGTCGTATCTTTCTTGGCCTTGCCTTTGGCATATAGTGCTACGACTACGTTATCAGGATCAAGAAATCGTAGATCGTCCGCGTCACCGTCGATAACCTTGCGTCCCAAAAACTCTTTGGGAATATTGTTCTTGTCCCTAAATACTACTGCCATATTAGCACCGTAGTCATTGGCGTATCGCACTACATTGTCTCGATATGCATCGTTCGCCTCGCTATAAGACAAAGTCAAGTGATAGTTACTAGGCCAGTTCTTAGCTACCCTGTTATATACTTTGGTATAGTCATAGAACTGAATAGCAGGATAGTCTGTTATAATATCTTTCCAGTTATAGTCAGACGTTCCGTTCAGTCGCACTACAGGCTGTATACCTTTACGCTCACAATACTTCTGGAACTTGTCCAAGTCTTTGCGTAGTAGTGCATTGAACTGTTCCGGCATTTGTAACAATAGCTTAGACTTTCTATGCCTAGCAGCTTGCACATTATTGAATGCGCCGCGACCTGCTGTATTCAAACATCCCGCTTTGCACCCAGCTTGCCTTGCCATAGGACATAGAAAATCATCCGGCAAGAGGTACAGAATAGCAGTCAAATATTCTGACCCGTCACCCTTCACGGTCTTTGCATTGTTGCCAACGCCAATCAATTTGTAGTTACTCATTGCCTTGTCTCCTGTTACACTAGTGTAATCTATCGTTGTACCTTATAAGACTTGCCATTCATCTTGCAAGTCCCACCATTGGTGAACATGCCAGCAGGTAAACTGATACTGCCAACTCGACAGTAACGTCCCTTTACATCGTGTCCCATGATAAAGATACGTTCAAAGCCGTTCTTGTAGTTATTCATCGCGCTGTCTTGCGATCCTGCTGCGCCATACTCGAACGGTGTTTCTTTACCGTTGATGTAAAGTGTTGGGTTATATTTCATCGTATCAATCCTCTAACCATTGTTTGAACGTCTTAGGGTGTTCATCTTTCGCCACGCACCATACGTAGCATTCGTATCTTTCGATTAACTTAGGCGGCGCGTCACGTTGAGTCAATCGTTGATGATACAGGAAGCGTCGAATACTTGCATTCGTCTTGAACATTTCTCTTTTCCCTTTCGTTACACTACACCAGTGTAGTAGATACACTACACCAGTGTAGCAGATACACTACACCAGTGTAGCAGATTGCGAGCGACTTAGGATAAGCCGCCCGCGTACTTACTACCGCGCCGCCGCTTGGCGGGTAGCATTAAAATTATTTGTTCGCCGCTTGGCAAGGTAGCGATAGCCGCTTGCTTGCCACGGTCAAACCCAGCGTTGTCGCGGGACTTGGCTTGCAATGTTTGTTCGCGCTGCAATGCCGATCGTTTGACTTTTGGCTTACGTTTGCCCTTGTCTGGCGCACCAGCCAGCTTGCCAGTGCTATTGGGCGATTGCGTGCGCGGTTTTGGCTTGTCCCATACTTGTCGCGGGCCAGCCGCTTGCTTGGCTGGCATGTCCTCGCCCAGCGTGTACGTGGCAAGCGTATGATTAGGATGGAAAGCGTCAAGATAACGCTGAATATTAATCGCTTTCGGCATATCACAAGTCCCATATCAGACAATTGAACCACCGGAAAGCCCGCACGCTACACTGGTGTAGTACAGCGCCGGACTTTCCGATTGTTCAACTATTCACTTTCGCCGGTAAGGATTTCATAACCAGC
>JGI25132J35274_1000185_pt1 | contig 17312 bp, 21 predicted proteins | sample ETNvirenome_6_30_FD_35274 | JGI IMG/M metagenome (IMG submission 35274)
TGATCTTTGAATTTATCAAATAATCTTTGTGTAAGCGGGGTATTTAAATTTAACTTCTTTGCTTCTTTCAATAAGTCAACTGTAGATGGACTATCTGGAATCTCATCATAATCTTGTATACCTTCATAAGGCCCTCTCACTTGTCTTTTTAACTCAGCTCTATCTTTTACTGGTTGAGGTGTAAATGTATCTGCAATTGAATACATAACTGCAGGACCAGCAAATGGTAACGTATAGGGATTAGTTAGACCCATTACTCCCATAGTTCTCATAGGCAATTTTTTTGCAAACTGTGTATATGTTTGAGGGTTCTTAATAGCATTCAAAGCAGATATACCTGCTTGACTTAATCCAGCAGACGTGAATGGTGATTGAGGAACCATCCCTCCGTTGTTAAATTTAAGGATACCCTTTTTATACAATTTTCTATCTTTTAATTTTGCCATTATTCTCCTAATTAGGAGCTAACGCAGCATAAGCTCCTATACCAGTTCCTACTGCTTGAGCAAAAGGTGAAGCTGTTGGTGCGAAGCCCTGAGTTACTGTAGATTGTGTAGAGGGTGCTCCTCTTTGAATATCGGATACAAAAGACATTCTNTGATATGGATCAGTAATTTTTTGTACCTCACTCTGTCTTTTAGCTTCTAATTCAGCTTGAGTTACTCCTCTTTCTAATCCACCTGCTGTGAATAATGCGTTAATGTCTCCCATTTGTTGTCTCATTTTAGCATCAGCCGCAGCCAATCCAGTTTGTGCTTGTAGTTGCTGTCCTTGTTGGAACGCACCTAATGCACCTTGGAATGCTCTACCTTGTGCTAATCCAATTTCAGAAAGTCTTGCTCTTTCTGCCTCTGCTCTTTGAATTCCCTCTCTACCACCACCAAATGCTCCAGACGATATTGCTTGTTGAGCTACTCTTTGTTGACCGAGTTGAGCTTGTCTATTTATTTCATCAGTAATAAAGGATTGATAAGGATTTAAAAAATTTTGAAATTGTTGTGATGAGGGATCTAATGCAGCGGCTGATTCAGCAGCAGCGATTGATGATAAACCTGCACCTGTTCCTGTACGTGCTGCAGTAATACCTTGTTGTTCAGCTCCAGTAAGTCCAGCAACTTTAAAATCAGGTAAGCCTAAAGGTTTTTCAGCTAATTTTGCTGCGGCGTCCATTAGACCTAATCTTCTTGCTTCGATTTCTGGTGCTTCTCTAATAGTTTGTACGTTTGTAGTGTTTGCGGGTGTACCGCCTCCACCTCCTCCTCCTGACATTATATTTGCCCTCCTATAAATTTATCCATTTGAACATGATTGAATTGAAAACCTAAAGGTTCTAACATTTTTTTCCAACCTGGTCTTCCATACACTTCAATTTTTTTACATCCACAATTATCAAAAGCCCATTTTTCAAATACATTTATTTTATCTATCCATTGTGGTAGATCGTTACCAGTTGCAATATTAACTACACCAACATTGTAATTAGGATATTTTGCTATTTCTGAAATGCATACACCTTTAAAATTATCTTCTTTATCAACTGTAACCCATAATTGTTTTACACCTTGTTTACACATTTCTTTTACATGTTGATTATCCATTAAAGTTTTACCTTCATGGTTTCTTTCTAAAGCAGATTGAACTTTATCCTTGACCAATGGCCACACCTTATCTATTTCTTCTGGTTTAAATTGTATCAAATACATTATGCACTTTCCGCTAGTTTTTCTAATTCACCCATTTGTGTATAAAAAAATTTAGCTCCTAATTCTCTTTGTTCTTTTTTATTTTTACCGCCCATAGCCTTACCAGCACCTAAAACTGATTTAGCTTTAGTAACAAATTCTCCATCTGCTAACTGTGCTAGCATAGTGTCCTTGTTCCCTGATCCTTTACCTGTTTCATCAGTAACCATTTTACCAGAAGTTCTTTTATAATTTGATGTATCGTTCTCATCTCTTTTTAATTTAGATGGTAAAACATCAACTAAATCACCTTTGTTGAACTCTTGCATTCTTGGTTCGTTAGCAGCTCTAGATCTAAATGTTTCCATCAATTCAGTTATTTCTGCAGGAGGCGGTGCAGCTTGTGGTACTCTTACACCTGTTTTTGATTGATCATCTATCAAACCCATAATACCTTCTATTTCACCTACATCCATTTCAGTTTCATTTGTCATTTGTTGTAATCTATCTTTTGCTTTTTTCACATCAGCGATTGTTAATCTATCTTTGTTTCTCATAGTAGTTGCATATTCAATTGCTGCTTTATCTGGGTCATCTTTGAATTTCATTATAAAATCTTTTTTTATTCTTTCAGGCAAAGTCGTTTCCATTTCAACATATTCTTCACCTCGTTTTAAAGGTATTGCTTTCATTGAGGCCCTCCTCATATTTGGATCAGAAATAGAATCAGAAAATCTATCCATTAAATTTGCAACAATTCCTGGTCCGTCGGCCATCTTCTGTTGTTCCATATCAAATTGTAACATCTCATCGTCTGGTGACATCATTTCCATATCTGCAATACCACCTTCTTGCATTCCTGAATAAGGTGAGCCTTCTGGATATTTTTCGTAATCAGGGCCGTATCTACCTGATAAAGGTTGAAACATTTCTGGGTCTGCTGCATAAAATCTATTGTAACCAGGAAACTTTGGATCAGGTGGATCTTTAGGGTCAAATAATCCTGCAGCGTAAGCAGCTCCTCCTAAACCTGCTGCTCCTAATCCTAATCTAAAATTTGAAAGTTCTCCTGTAGCTGGGTCTCTAAAAGGGCCTTCAACTGCTTCAAAACCTTTTTGTAATCTTTGACCTAAAGTAGGCTTAGCTATGTTTCTTTCAACTTCTTCTCTAGCAAGTTCTTGCAACATTGATTTTTCTGCAGCTGTTTTACCAGTTTGTTTTGCAGCTTCTGCAGCAGTCATTTGTGTTGCTGCTTGTTTACCGCCTTGNGAAGCTATTGTTGAAATACCTTTTTCTCCACCTCCCATACCTGGACCTAATGCATAAGCAATTGCTGTATCTCTAATAGTTGATTTTAAAAGGTCGGAACCTCTTTTACCTTGTAATGCATTTATACCACCAGATATAAGTGCTGCCATTAAAACTGGATTCATATTTTTTTAAGCTCCTGTAAATACGTATTTATGTAAATTTACTCAATTTTAGCGCATTCGTCAATGAACTTAGCTTTGAAAGGATAATTACCATGATGAGTAATTTCAGAGTCTATAAGAGCAAATATTCGTCCTCCTGCCTTCCTATAACGGTCGCAGAAAGCAAAATCTTCTCCTACTATTTGACCAGTTTCCTTATTAAATTCTGTATCCCAAAAGTTATAAGAATGTTTCATGTTTTTAGTTGTTTCATTTACGAGGTGATTTTGTCTTACTTTAAGGTCTGGATAGTATTTAATCATTCTTTCGAAAGCTTCTCTCTTGATTAACATACAACCAGCAGGCCCTCGTTTTATCTCCATCCAACCATTTATACTTTCAAAATTATCTTCATTCATCACTTTTAAAGGAAAATGAAAACCCCCTTTATTAACTGGTATTTTATAATTGTTGTGTTGTTCATTAGCTTTCTTCCAATCAATCCACTTCATTGGGTAAGGAATTAAAGTTATTTCCTCATCTGCTTCAATCATTTTAAATATATCTTTTTCATTAAATTGAATATCAGTATCTATAAATAACATATGGGTACAGTCAGAATTTAAAAATCCAGCGGTGCATCCATTCCTACCAAAAGTTACAATAGAGCTTTTATGTAAATGTAAAGTTATACCAACTTTTCTTTTATGACACTCAGCTTGTAACAAAAACACAGATCGCATGTAATGAATATCTACTAAACCCGTAGTAGGAGAAGCTAAATATAATTTATTCATATTTAATAAACTCATCTTTAAATCTTCCAATATATTGATGCTCTCCAACATGCATTATATATTCATCAACCACTGCAAAGATTTTACCGTCAACTTCTTTCCAAAGTTTACAGAAACCAAAATCTTCACCCATATATGTTTTTGTTTCTTTGTCATGCACTGTGTCAAAAAAATTATAGTAATGTTGTTTTTCTTCAAACTCTCCGTTAATAACTGATTTTTGTTTAATATTTCTATCAGGATATGCTTTAATCAATTTTTCAAAAACTGATCGTTTTATTAATAAACACCCTGCAGGAGCATGAGTAATTTCTATTATACCATTTTGCATAATAATTTTACTAGCATCTTCTAGTCTTACTGGATAAGAACACACTCCAGTTTCCATGTCTGTTTCTGTTTTAATAAAACCTCTTTCAAAGCGTTCTTTAAGTTTTCCCCATTGTATACTTTTTAAAGGATAAGGCACACATATTACATCTTTGTCAGCATTAATCATTTTTCTAATTACATGAGGCCCAATTGCTATATCTGAATCTAAAAATAATAAATAATCTGCATCAGTTTCTAAAAAAGATGCGACTGTTAAATTTCTACCTTGTGTTATCAAAGATGATTTATGCATTAAAAAAGATACATTGTCTCCATTTTTCATAAAGTCTTTTTGAATTTCTAATAGACATTGTGTATAATGAATAGACACTTCTGAATGAACAGGTGTTCCAACACATAGTCTTATTTTCTGTTCTTCTTTGAATCCCTCCATTAACATTTCAGAGGTTGTTTTTTCTTTTTCAAACCAAATAGGTTTTGAAGGATCTTCTGAGGACACGTTTATCTCCTTTATTGTTTGGTAGGTATCGTTATTAGACCAATTTTTACTTTTTTGCATTTATTACGTTATATAAAAAATTATTCCATTCCATTGCTCTTTTATCCCAATTGTAATATTTTTTATAAAAAGCCTGTTGCATATCTAAACTATCTTGTATTGTTGTTTCATGGAGTGTTTTTGCAGCCATTTCAATAGCAGAAGCAAATGTTTGAGATAATATTTTTAAGTCTTTTATGTAAGTTACGTACATAGGAAACTCTGCACAAGTTTCATACAAAGCACCATAGTTAGTTACAATTGAATATAATCCAGCAGACAAAGATTCAATAGCGGAGATACAAGATGTTTCTTCAAATATACTCGGATAAACATACATGTTGTATTTATTCAAATTTTCTAAAATAAAACTGTTTGGTTTATAACCAATATAATTTACATTAGATAATTCAGAAGCCTGTTTATATAATGGTACGTATCTATAATCATTTCGTTCTTTAAATTCTTCACCATACACTTCAGTTGAACTGTACACATCTAATTTGATTAATGGATTTTTTACTAATTGCATTGCACCAAGTAATACACTTAAACCTCTCCATGGTGTATTTTGGTGTATTATTCTTATTGGGTCTCCTTTTTGATATACTTTTCTTTTAGGAAAACTTGTACAACCATTTTTAATTACATGACATCTTTCAGTTGGTAAATCAAACATCATTCTAAATTTTTCATATGTCCAATTACTATTGAATACATACCAATCATATTTATCATGGTTTGTTTTTTCACTAAACCAAGGTGCAATGTTTGGTTGATCGTATGAATTTTTTTGCCAAAGAATATTTGGTTTACTTGGATGTAAAGGAATTTTTTCTGGTACAGAAGTTGTAATCTGTACTTGATCTAATAATTTTGTATCAGCATATTGATCTAAAAATCCATGCTGTAATTCAGTTCCACCTTTGGGATTCATTATTTGGTTTTACCAAATACCTCTAAAGATGCAACAGTTATTTTTTGATTGATTTGAAGATCATCCTCAACAGTATCAGTATTGGAATCAGCAACATCATTATCAAAATCAGTTTTGCTAGCATATACTTGACCTGTTCTTTTATTTTTTATTTCTTCTTCAGCTTTTGCTGGAAGAACTGGAACTTCTTCACCATTTATAATTACTGTTTTTGTCATTATCGTCCTTGTCTGTTGTAGTGTTTATAATCTCTTTTTTCGTTTTTGTTAAGTGTCTTCTTATGTCTTCTTGGTCTTTTTTTAGGTTTTGGTCTTGGAACAAAATGAACAAATTTTTGTTTAGCCATTTTCTTGTGACCTATCTATAAGTGCATAATTAATAGCACCTTGTATTTTATTACTCCCAGACGCAGCTGTTACTGTTATTGAATCACCTGCTTCTAAATTTAAACCTTGAGGGGTAGCATTAACTTGTGTTTTCGCAGCTAAATCATTTCTAAAAAATTCATATTCCGTGCTTGAATCAGATGAATCTACAAGATTCATGTTTACCAAAATAGCAGAAGAAGCATCATTGTTTGCAACATAAACGCTTTTTACAATTATGGTTGCATTACTTGGACATGTAAGTGCGGTAGTCTTACCTGTGCCTGCTTGTTTATATCCTTGATTTTTATATTGTATTGTCATGACATGAAATAATTAAACGCATCTTGCTCATCTTTCAAGTCTTTTTGAAAAGAAAAATTTAGTTGATTTTTTAATGTTTCTAATGATGCTATGATTTGTCTTTGATTTTGTGGTTCATATTTTTCTTTTGGTTCAGGTATGTAAGCTGTTATTTTTGCCATTATCTTCTACCATCTGGTTGAAAATCAAACCTAAAAAGACCTAATCTCCAATTTTCATCCGTTGAATTATTAGATACTTTTAGTGCTGCTAATCTTGCACGAGCTCTTGTATCTACCTTTTGAGTTGAACTATTTATCGTAAAGGGGCCTAATGGAGAGCCTGATTGTGTATCAGAGGGGAAGTCTCTTAACTGCATAGTAACTTCTGCGTTACCTTGTAGAATTTTAAAATCAGGAATAAATCTTCTAATTTTTATAAAAAACTCTCCTTCGCCATTTGTATCTAAATCAAAATCACCTGATTGTATAAACGCTTCGATCGCTGTTTTGTTACCGTTAACATCAACTTCATTAACTCCTGTTTCATGCTCATAGTAAATTGATTTTCCTTGATCAGCAGATATTCCACTAACAGTCGGAAAATTAGGTGCACTATTTTCTACAAATTTAGTTGCGTAAGGTTTATCAAATATTACTTTATCAACATAAGAAGATCTAGCTAAAGTTCCTGTTACCCAAGTATTTTCTAAATAATTGTAAACCACTATTCTATTTACAAACGTGCTTGTAGCATCAGGATAAAACCAAATTATTTCATTAAATAAACTATTGTGCGAACCAAAAACTTGTTCACCCCCATTAAAATTTAAACCAGGATTTGAGCCTGTAGTTTTAAAAACAAAATCCTCAACTAAACAAGGCATACGTTTTACGGAACCATCATACATAAAAAACCCACCCTCATCTGACATCCAATAAACTGTTGAATCTACAAATACCATTGCATTTTGACCTATGATTCCACAATTAGAGCCTACTTGTCTAATAGAAAAAGTAAAAGGTGGACCAACAAACTGCATTATATAAGCTGATGTATCTGTGCCTACAAATGTATAATCCTTACCTTGAACTGCACCTCTTATTTCAGTGCCTGAATCAAGTTGAAAAGTTCCTGCAGTATTTGTAGAAGTAGGTGCGTACACAGTTCTGTCCTCCTGATCAGAAAATCTTATAAACATTTTGTCTTGTGATGCAGCAGTGCCAATTGAAGTTTCAGTGCCTAAATGAAATAAATGCCTGTCTCTATCTGAAACAATTGTCATTACAGATGCGGTAGGATTATTTGTTATACTCACTGCTCTTGTAGTCAATGCACTTGAACTTGCAGCTACTGGGTTCCAATTAAATGATCTTCCATTTTTAACAGTTGCAATTAAAATTTGACCGTAATTATCTAAAGACCACAATCCTGGATCTAAAAAAGTATTTGTAGATGACCTTGCTGTGCCCCATGTTGATGCTCCCCACGTGCTAGCTCCCCAACCGAATCCACCTGTTTGAACTAAATTACCTATTTCAATATATGGTAATGGATCTAATGTTCCGTTGTTCGTGGTTCCTGAACCAGTCTCTGCGGACGACATTGTAATTGTAAAAGTTGTTGAGCTTGGAACTGTTTTGACTTCAAATAATACATCATCAAAACTACTAGCAGTATAACCAGTTTGACCCGCATTAAATGAACCAGCATTTTCGAAAGTCACAATATCACCTACAAGTAAGCTGTGTGTACCTGATGTAGTTATAGTTACGGTCGTTGATCCATTTGTAGTTGAGATATTCGCTCCAGTTGATTTTCTATCAGGATCAATTGGGGTAATATCATAAAAAGCTCCTGAATGATAAATATACAAACATCTATTTGTGCCAATAGCATTATATTTTCTTCCATCTAAATCTGAAAAAGTGTGTTGTGCTCTAGCGATACCTATTAATTCAGAAGAAGTTTCTTGAGCCCAACCTCCAATTTTTTCAGGTTGACCATATCTAAAACGTACATTATCTCCATCTACCCAATTATTTTCGTTTTGAGTATCTGTCAATTGTTTATTAAAACCAGGTCTAAAAGGTATTTTTGTTAAAGCCATAACACTATTTTACAATAAAATTAATAAATCGTATAGATACTGAAAAGTATACTATAAAGGATGCAGTGGGGTGGTATGGTGGAATCCACTGCACCCATCATAATATACTACTTTTTAAACCAAGAAGGTAGTCCTAGATGAGGTCTTCTATCGAATATATTTTCTTTTGCTCCAGGTGTTTTAGAGTTGTTATAATGAAGAAATACTTGTACACATTCTTTTCCTTTAAATTTTTTTCTCCAATGTTCTAATTCACAACCAGAATAAACTAACATATCTCCTGGTTTTAAATCTATTTTTATACCTTTCATTCCCTCTTTACCAGATGGCTCTAAATATATTGGCCAAGAATCACCACCTAAATTCATAGTGGTTGATATTTCGCAACTAAATCTATCTTTATGTCTAACAAGCTCATCTCCATTTTTGTAAATCCTTGCGTATGTGTATGCAGGATTCAATTTTAATCCTGTTGCTTTTTCCATACTTGGCTGACATTTTAACATCAAAGTTTCCATTGCAATATCTGAATAACAAGAATAAGTATCGGGTATTTGTTCATCTTGTCCTTCATAGTATCCGAGTAAAGTTTCATAAGGAGAAATATATCTTTCTTTTCTACATGTATCTAAAACTTGTTTTTGCATGCAAAAATAATTTGCAATGAACGTAGCTAAATCTTTTGATATTGCTTGTTTAATAACTATGTATTTATTTTTTTTAAATGACATCTTTTGCCATCTCTTTTGGTACTGCTTGTATATTCCAATGTATAAATCTAAAAGGTTCTACACCATGATCCACTGCATATTCATGCTCTAAGTATCCTGGAAATATAATTAATGTTCCTGGTTTAGGTTTAAAGTGTACTAACTCAGTTCCATGAAATATACCTTTACTTGGTTTTAATTTTAATTTAGTAGAACGTGCGCCTGTTCTTGGTTCATGAAATATTGGAAAAGAAGTTTTATCAGAGCATTTTAAAAAATAAAAACCTGATACATGTTGATTCCAATGTATATGTGCAGAGTGATGACCGCCTCCTTTTTTAGCAAACTCTTGTACCCACATTTCTGAAAACATAGTTGTATACTGTTGCATATCAAAACCTTGCCAATCTAAAAACTCCCAAGATTTTTGACCAATGTAATTTCTAAAATCTAAAAAATCATTATTGTGAGTTAAAGGTGTTGAGTGATAACTTCTTCCAAAATCTCCATATTTTTTTATATAATCTTTTTCTCTTTTTTTAGCATCTTTGATATATTGATTTGATGCTTTATTAAGTGATTTTATAAATTCTGGTTTATATTCACTCCATATAGGTGTTTGAAAATATTCTTCTATTATCATTATTTAAAAGGATATCCAAGGTTCCACATAACCAATGAATATCTCACTCCTTTCGTTACAGGTTTAACTCTATGCCATACAAATGAAGGAAATACAATAATAGATCCTTTCGGTAATATTTCTTTGCATTGTATTCTATGTTTAGATTCATCTCTCATATGAGGTTCATAGTTTCTAAAATCAAATTCTAATTCTCCACCTTCATATTCTGAACCATCAGTTAGTTGACAAGTCATAGATAGTTTTCTAATTTTACCATTTTCTGGCCCTTTTTTTTCATAAGGTTTATCCCAACTATCACAATGCCAATCATAATATTGATTTAATTTATATTTTGTAAACTGACAATTTTCTGATCTATTCCATTGAAAATTCCAACCAGCATTTTTATTAGCTTGATGTATATAAGGGTGTAGTTCTTTATATATCCAAGTTTCATTTAACCAAACAATATCAGAATTTCTTTTTCTTTTTAAATCTATAATTTCATCATCAGATAATTTTCTATCACCATAACCCCCAGTTCTTGCTAATTGTTCTTGTTTAGATAAACTATATTTAATTATATCATCGCAAATTCTAGGCGGTATTACTGCAGTAAAATACCAATAATAATTAGTTATATTCATAAAGGATTGTTTGTATAAAATTCAAACTTTCTTTTTGTTCATTTAAAATAATATATCTACAAGTAGAAGGAAACATAATAAATTTATTATTAGTAAGCTCTATATCCCAACTTCTTCCTTTTCTTCTATTGTCATCATAATAAATTTTAACCCAACAGTTTTTAACGTCAACACCATAAAGCATTGTAAAGTCTGGAGAATTTCTAAGATCAACAGGATCTACATCTAATAAAGGTTTCGAAGTTTGATTAGGTTTATAAATAGATCCCCATGAATTTTTGTTTATCAAAACAAATTCATAATTTAAATTTACATAATCTCTTATGTATGTATTTAACATGTCCCAAGTTCTTGAAAATGGAAACTCTTTATTTGTAAAAGAAGATTCTAATATATCTTGAGTAAGTTTTTTTCGATCTATTTCAAAATTTTTTGGCATATCAACGTTGCCAAAATAGAGTGCTTGTTCAGATAATACTTTCTTTTCCATACCACCAGTATGTATATGTTAAGCTAATAAATTTGTCAAACTCCAACCAGTTGTATTATCAGCTTGATATGCATCTTCGTCCCATTCATAAGTCCATCTATGAGTTCCTGCTGTATTTTGATCATTTTGTTCTGTTGTTAATACAGGAGCATCCCCTATTGGTGAATGCCAAGAAGCATCAGAAATATCTTTTACCCATGATGTATAAGGTTTCGGTGCCCAAAAAATATTGTTATCTTCGTCCCAAGTATAGCCAATGCCTGCATAGTTTCCTCTAAATGGAGTTCCATCTAATTTATGTTGATTACTTTGAGTGTTATAGGAAGTTTGAATCCACATTTGAGCAGGCCAATTATTATGTGTTTCTAAATAAGCTTGTCCTACTGACTCATCTTCTTGGTTACTTGCATTTAACATATTAGAGTTATCTAAAGTTAATACTTGAATAACTTTATTGTTAGAACCTAGTTTTGCAAAATGTGCCATAATTAACTCCTATTATATAATTTATTTGGTAATTAGTAAATACATTAATATTATTGAAATTTGTATTTAATTATTACAATACCAGAGCCTCCTGCTCCTCCGCCACCACCAGATCCAGAGGTTCCTCCACCTCCACCACCGCCAGTGTTAGCTGTTCCCGCAGCTCCTGTAGATGGCGGGCCTCCGCCGTTTCCTCCGCCTCCAGGGCCACCAGATCCACCTGTTCCACCAGAAGCTTGACATGCACCACCACCGCCTCCACCAGCATAAACTCCTGAATTTGGTTGACCAGGATAATTTGGACTTACATCTGTTCCATTTCCACCTGCTGTTCCAGGTGCTCCTCCACATTGAGGCTTTGCTGTTCCAGCAGTGCTTGCTCCACCACCACCTGAAGATCCTTGACAACTATATGAAGTAATATTATATGCTCCTCCAGGATTACCTTGGGGTGGACTTACAGGAGGTTGATTACCAGCTCCTCCAGAATGAGGATCACATCTTGCTCCTGAACCTCCTCCAGAACCTCCATTAATTCCAGCAGTTCCTCCTCCACCACCTCCAGCTGAAGTGTATGAAGTTGATAATGCAGCTACTGAATTAGAACCAGATGCACCTGTTCTACTAGGATTAGTNCCACCTGAACCACCACCACCTACTGTAATTGGATAACCTGTAGCAGTAACTGGAATAGATGTAATNCTTCTTAAACCACCAGCTCCTCCTCCGCCAGCATTAAATCCACCACCAGCTCCACCTGCAACTACAACAGTATCTAGAGTGTTTGATCCAGAAGCATTTCCAGCACATGTCACTGTAAAAGTTCCTGGACCAGTAAATCTATGAAATTTAAAATCTCCTACAGTTGTAATTGTACCCCCTGTAGCAGCTACAAATTGTGGAGCATCAATATCAGTTGCTTGTGCAGCATCAATTAATAACCACCCTTTTGTTCCATCGACATAAATTAATAAAACAGAAGTTCCTTCAGTGCTTATTATAAAATCTGAAGCTTCACCTTGAATATTAGAACCATTACGACCAATAGTAATATTATTAGTGTCTGCAGTGTTTGCGTAGTCAGAAATAGCTATTACATCTCCTGCGCTTGGTGATGATGGTAGTGTAACAGTTATAGCTCCAGAAGTTGTGTTTACAAAATATCCATTTCCTGAAACTCCAGTAAATCCTCCTGTCTTTGCAGTTGTATCCCAAGTTATTGCACCAATGTTATCAAACTTACCTTGGTCTATTAAACTTGTTCCGTTAGAATTTATACCCATAATTTTTACCTATTGAAATTTATACCTTATTATTACAATTCCGCTACCACCAGCTCCACCTGATCTTGCAGTTCCTGTGTTTGGACCACCAACTCCGCCGCCACCGCCACCAGTGTTAGCAGTTCCTGATGTTGCATTAGCATCGATGGCTCCTGCACCACCTCCGCCTGAGCCACCTGCACCACCTGCAGCGGGAGGACTTCCTGGAGTTGTATATAAACCACCTCCGCCTCCACCTGCTCTTGTGACAGGAGAACCTGTAATAGAATTTGCTGTGCCAGCACCACCTGGGCCTGCTTGAGGAGTAGAACCATTTGTTCCAGCACCACCAGCTCCTCCACCGCCGCCACCTCTGTTATTATTTCTAGTTCCGCCATTATTACCTTGAGGTGGACTTACGGGAGGTGTATTACCAGTCCCCGCTGCAGGGCCTCCACCTCCACCAGATCCACCGTTTCCTCCAGCAGCAGATGCAGGAACTCCACCAGATCCTCCACCTTGACCACCTCCTGCTGATGTGGTAGTTGAAAAAACTGAATTTGAACCAGCACTTCCTTGTCTAGTTGGAGAACCTGATGGGCCTGGTGCGTTTGGTCCACCTGCTCCACCTCCACCAACTGTGATTGGATAACCTTGTACTGATACAGGAGTTGTGCCTGCTGGACTTGGAAAACTAGTTCTAAATCCTCCAGCTCCACCTCCTCCTCCACCACCAACATCTTCTTGTCCTTTACCACCACCGCCACCACCACCAGCGACAACTAAAAAATCAACATTACTTGGTCCACCTGCACCACCATCTCCTATTTGTGAAACACAAAAAGTTCCTGGTGATGTAAAAGTGTGTATCTTACAATTTCCAGAAGTAGTTATTGTACCACCAGTTGCTATCGTAAATTTTGGTGCAGTAATATCACTTGCTTTTGATGCATTTGTTAATAACCAACCTTTAGTGCCGTCTACATAAACTAATATTACAGAAAGACCTTCTACGTTCATTATATAATTTGATGCATCACCATTTATATTAGATCCATTTCTTCCTATTGTAATATTGTTAGTGTCAGCAGTATTTGCATAATCTTTAATTCCAATAACATCACCAGCACTTGGAGATGATGGAAGTGTTACTGTGATTGCCCCACTTGTAGTATTTACAAAATACCCATTACCAGAAACTCCTGTAAAACCAGAGGTCTTAGCAGTAGTATCCCAAGTAACAGAACCAATGTTTTGAAAAAGTCCGTTATCTATTAATGTTGTCCCGTTTGAATTTATTCCCATAATATTATCTAATTTTGATATTTATACCTTATTATTACTATTCCAGATCCACCAGCACCACCTGTAAAATTTCCTACACCTGGTTTTCTTCCTGCTCCACCGCCTCCTCCACCAGTGTTTGCCGTTCCAGCAGTTCCGTTATTTCCTTTTGCCCCAGCACCACCTCCACCAGAACCACCTGAACCTGCAGAACCTGGGACTGATGGGAAACATCTAGCTCCTCCACCGCCACCACCTGCTCTGGCTACAGGTGAATTGTTTATAGACGAAGTAACTCCAGCACCTCCAGTAACACATGAACCAGCTGCACCTGCTCCACCGCCTCCAGCTCCACGTTCTTGAGGTACGGACTGTGCACCACTATTTCCTTGAGGAGGACTAACTGGAGGAGTATTTCCTGCTCCAACACCTGATTGTCCTTGCCCTGATCCACCACCAGAACCTCCTGCTACTCCAGCACCAGCTCCTCCACCGCCGCCACCTCCAGCTGAGGTTTTAGAACTAAAAATTGAATTGCTTCCTGATGATCCATTCCCAGCATTTTCTGGATCTCCTACGTGACCTGCTCCTCCACCACCTACAGTAATAGGATAACCTTGTACTGATACTGGTAGAGATCCACCAGGACTTGCTAAGGGACTTGCTGTCCATGATGCAGGGCTTGGAACTGATTCTCTAAAACCACCAGCACCTGCTCCTCCTGCTCCATTACTATTAGCTGCACCTCCGCCACCACCTGCAACTACCATATAATCTACTTTATTAGAACCACAGGCATTACCTGCATTAGATACACAAAAAGTACCAGGGCCTGTAAAAGTATGAATTTTAAAATCTCCAACTGTTGTAATAGTGCCGCCTGTTGCCGTTACATATTGTGGAGAACTAATATCGCTATTTTTTGCTGACCCTGTTACTAACCAACCTTTAGTGCTATCAACATAAACTAAAAATACTGATCTTCCTTCAGTTGTTATTTGAAAATCAGCTGCTTGACCTTGAATATTAGATCCGTTCCTCCCTATTGTAATTGCATTAGTATCAGCAGTATTTGCGTAATCTTTAACACCTACAATGTTGCCAGCTGATGGTGAACTAGGAAGTGTTACTGTAATTGCTCCAGATGTTGTATTGACAAAAAAACCACTTCCTGAAGTAGCTGTAAAATTTGATGTTTTAGCTGTAGTGTTCCAAGTAACAGAGCCAATATTTTGAAAGAGTCCTCCGTCTAACATTGTAGTTCCACATGAATTTATACCCATTATGAATCTCCAATTTTATCTAATTTTATTTTAAATTTTTCACCTGATTTATTATTAATAATAAATATATCATTATTACCTTCTTGAAGAGTCCAGTTTCCTTTAGTTCCATCTACAATATTTCCTTTTTCTTTAGCTTCATTTGATAAATGTAAATCTCCTGTAAAAATATTTCTCCANACATTACCAGATGCTCCTAAATCATAGGTATCAGTTGCNCCAGGCACAATATTGCCTGAAGCTGTAATTGCTTGTGTTACTATATTTTGTAAAGAAAGTTTACCAGTCACATCTTGGATGTTCGTACCATCTGCAAAAAGTAATTTCATGTTTTTATCAGTAGTAGAAAAAGTAACACCAGTTCCACTAGCAGTTTTAAATTCTACAGTAAAAGCTCCAGATGTATTGTTATAAACAATATATGATTTTTCAATGTCATTCGGAACAGTTACAATTTGATTTCCAGTTATTGTTCCAGATAATTCAATTATTAAGTTTCTTGCATCAGAAGAAGAAGTTGAACCATCATTTATTAATAATGCGGTTGTTTGAGCACCTCCTGCAATAGATTTATTTAAATAACCCTGACTTTGTTCAATAATATTTAAATTTGTATTTGTGATATCTCCCCAAGTCCCAGATTTTTCACCTGTTACCATCAATTCAATTCCGAGTGTAGTACTATAACTTGATGTCATTTATGTCCTTATAATTATATTAATATACATTTTCTAAGCTGCTTTATCAACCTCAATCCAAGTGTTCGTGACTCCTGGATCTATTTGAGACCAACCAGTTATTTGAACAGAGCCTATAGAACTTTGCATAGAAACCCCTGTAGTCTCAGCACTAGCATCATCCGCCTCTGCTTGTCCAACAGCGGTTGTTAATCCCTGACCTGTTACATCAATTAAGGAATTTGCATCTAGTATTGCTGTCCCTTGAGTTAATGTAGCAGATATTCCAGTTAAATTTATTAAGGTATTAGCATCTAAAGTTGCATTTCCAATTGCAGAATTCAAACTTATTCCAGATACAGAAACTTCAACACCTGTAAAAATACTTACTTGTGCAATATTTGAAGAAAGAGAAGTACCTGTTACAGAAACAATTGCATTACCAAATGCATCTTCATTTCCAGTAATCGCTGTAAGGCTTTGCCCTGTTAATGCAACTGTAATGCTTTGCGAACCTGTGCCAGCAAATGTAGCTTCTGCGAATGCTGTTATTCCAAAAGCCATTTATTAAACCTCTTCTAATTTAAACTTATATCTTTTTCCTGATTTATTATTAAATAAATATAGATCTTCAGCACCCTCTTGAATTGTCCAATTACCTTTTGTACCATCAACAGCGTTACCCTCTGATTTAGATTCATTAGATAAATGCAAGTCTCCAGTAAATATATTTTGCCAGACATTACCTGATGCACCTAAGTCGTGAGTATCGTTAGCTCCTGGAACAATATCTCCAGTTACTGTTAATGTAGATCCGTCAAAAGTCATATTAGCTTCTGCATTTTGACCATCAGTGCCAGTTGCTGTTACAACTCTATTGTTTGATCCGTTTGTCATGAAGTCAGAAACATCAACTGAAATTGCATCAGCTGCAACATCAATACCTGTGCCAGCACCAACAGCTAGTGAAACTGCTCCTGAAGTTCCGCCACCAGTTAAACCATCACCTGCAGTTACTCCTGTAATATCTCCAACTGTTGGAGTTGCAAAAGTGACCGCTCCAGAACCATCAGTTGTTAAAACCTGATTTGCAGATCCGTCTGATGTTGGAAGTGTATAAGCCGAAAGAGCAAAATTTGATCCATCACCCTGAATAATTTTTCCTGCTGTTGTAGCTAATCCTGCAACATCTTGTAATTGTGCATCTAATCTCGCGTTAGCAACTGTGCCTGAAAGTTGTGAGGCATCTATTGTTTTATTAGTTAGTGTGTCTGATGAACTTGCTGTAATAGCTCCTATATCAGACAAAACTTCTGAAGTACTTCTACTTTCTAAACCATTAGCAGTGAAACGAGCATATTCATCATCAGC
>JGI25132J35274_1000186_pt1 | contig 17232 bp, 13 predicted proteins | sample ETNvirenome_6_30_FD_35274 | JGI IMG/M metagenome (IMG submission 35274)
CCCATTTGCCGTTTACTAATCCTTCGTCTTTATGGGGTAAGCATCTAAATTTACCGTCTACTCTATGAGGTACAATAGAATTAGGTATCTTAAAGCTATCTTTTTTAAACTGAATATCTTTAGCGTTAAAAGCAGATTTAGGATCATTAAAATCTAAATCTAAAACTAAATCATCTTTAGGAATATCTTTATGTAGATTCATAACTTCTTCTGGAGTTAAACATCTTTTCCAAGCAAATGTTTTTGCTATATCTCCTTTAAAATAACCATGGTACTTATCCGGAAAAGTAGGTGTATGTCCTAAATAAATATCCGATATTCCATAATTCTTTAATGTACCAATCCAAGTATGAGGAGAAGGGCTACCAAACCCTGCTTTACTGTCTACTTCAGAACCGTTTAAGTAAAAATGAGAGGTTTTATTCTCAGCATCAAAAGTAGCTGTTATCCAGCTCCATTGATTATCATACCTCTTAATCCACATATAATTGTGTTGTTGAAAATTATTCCAATAAGTTAAAGATAACGCTCTAGAATTATTAAAAGACAAGCCATAATCATACCCAGGTAATCTAAATATAGGATATTCTACATATCTATTTTTTTTATCTCCTATTAAAAAAATCTTATTTTTATCTAACTGGTGATAACATCTAACTAAAGCCGATATTGAGTGAGATCTAGAAGTAAGTCCTCTATATTTTCTTTCGAAAGGTATTTTTATAACAGAGCTATCTCCATTAAACGAAGCATATCTTTGTGTTCGTTCTCCTTTGTCTAAGTAAGTATCGTTCGTCATACCTTCCATATGACATCTCCAGAATAAATCATCATCTTCCATTCCCCAATCCCAGTATTCATTAGAATATCCGTTAGTAGCTTCTGCTTGTTTTTTTGTAAACAGTACTGCTCCGCCAAAATATTCGTGGTACTTTAATCCATAGTCCATTTGAGATATTTTAGTTGCTATATGTCTAGGGTTATCTTCTGGGTAAGTATAATCAGCACCTTCTTCAGGTATCATATCAATATCATGCCACACTATATAGTCGCATCCTTCTTCAAATGCATGTTTAGCTGCTATATTTTTTGTAGCTCCTCTATTAAAAAGTTTATCATCTACTTGATGACAAAAATACATTTGAAAGTCTATATTTCTATCTTTAAGAAACTTTCCTACTTTAGGAACAAATTCATTAAGATGTAACTCTCTATCTCTATATGGTACACAAACTCCTAATTTCATTATATTCCTACGTTTAAATAATGTACTTTACCTTTTCTACTTTTACCATGAAGTGTAAATTCTAAGCTAGAAAGACCGTCTTGAACTTTGTCATACCTACCATTAAGTACCTCATTAGTATACCTTAATTGGTTCCATCTAGTAAGATCGTCTTTCCATCTACCATTTAAAAATCCATTTGATTCATGATTAAGTGTTTCATATCTGCTTTTTCTTCTTTTAGGTTTATGAAAAACTTTGACGTTTTTACTACCTAATAAGGTAATATGAGCATTAAAAATATCACCAGGATTATCATTCGAAGATAAGTCTATTAATCTATAGTTATGAATAAATCTGGAGTCATAATAAGTTTTTAAGAATAAGCTAGATTTATATTCTCCGTAATTAGAACTACATCCAATATCAGGTTTAGAACATAAACTCTTAATTTCTTCTATTTTTAATGTCCTTTCGAATATAAGAAATTTTTCTATACTTCCATTGAAATAATGTTCTTTCTTTGGACTACATCCTAAAAATATATCTTTTTTGTTACCATAGTTTTTTAAAGTACTAGTAAGTTTTTGTCTACCAACTTCTATACCGTCAATATAAAAAATTAAAGTTCTTTCTTTAGCAATATAGTTAATAAATAAAAAGTTTTGTGATCCTTCAAATATTGAAGAGTAAAGTTGATAAAATTTGTTATTAGTATCAAAAAATTGAACTGAAAACCGTTTAAAAGAACTGTAGAATATTCTAAAATCAAATCCTTCTACGCTAAAAATAGTAAAGGTATCAGAATTTTTTGTATGATCTAAAGTTATTTTATCTAATGTTAACTGTATTCCAAATGAAAAATCTCTTGTATACTTTATAATATTAGGAGAAGTAATATATGCGTTAGTACCATTAAGTTTTATTGTCCCCCTATTTTGATTATCAAATTTTTTAGATGTTCTATCTAGTTGTATGTTATTTTTTATACATCTATACATTAAGTCGTCATCTTCAAATCCCCATCCCCAGTAAAGATTAGAGAATCCATCAATTTTATCAAAATCTTCTACCGGAAATAAGGTTATACCTCCGAAGTATGTCTCGAAAGGTAGATCTTGAGTTGCTAAATGAATAGGAAATGAAGAAAAAGAATAATCGACATTGATAGGAAGCATATCAACGTCATGAAATACAACATAATCACATCTTAATCTTTTAGCTTCTTGAAAACCAATATTACATAGTGTACCTCTGTTAAATGCAGATGCATTATCTTGTTGTACTATTATAATTTCGTAATTATAATTTCTATTGTCTAAATATTTTGGTAATCTGTCTAAAAATCTCTTAAGGTGACTATGTCTATTTCTATAGGGAACAATAATACCTAACTTTCTACTCACTATCTTCTCCGACTATACCTTTATGAAACTCTGATAAATACCATTGAGCTCTTTCATCCCAAGCTCCTTTATCAATTTCTTCAAACCATAAGGTAAGAGAGTCTACAGCAGATGCAAGTTTTTCGAGAGCTTTTATTTTTCTTTCTTCTAATAAAAGTCTTTCTTGTTCGTAATTGATTTCTGTTTTTGCCATTTTTAAATATTTGTAATTATATCTGTTAACTTATCCCAGTGAGGGTAATCTTTATAATCAATATAAGAATTATTTTTCAGCTTTTCAACTAAAAACTTCTTATTTTTTATGTTTATTTTATAGTCACTTTTTATTATTTCCCTATGCATTTTATTATATTCTTTCCAGTATGAATAATCTTCTCTAACTGTTGATACATCCATTAATCTTTCTATTACTGTTGAGTCCCATTTAAAGTGATGAACTTGTACAAATACATCTTGTATTGGTAATCGTCTTCTATGCATTTTACCCCAGCTGTTTCCTTTATTAGTAACAGCATAATGTTGACCTGGTGTTACATCTACGTGTCCTTTCATTAAAGTTACTTTATTTGGACATGCTCCAGACATTGGATATCTAAAAAAACCTGCATTAGGAAAAGCTTCATGTAAATTAGTGTCTATATTTACCTTAGGAAAAGAACCTTCAGGTCCTATACGGTCTAAAAAACCACCGGTAACAAAATGATACCCGGCTCTCTCACAATAATTAATAATATAGTCTAAAGTCTCTGGGTATACTTGTAATTCATCGTCATCTGATACTATCCACCAGTCATTTGGACGGGTTCTTTTTACTTGATTATATAGCTCTGTAACTTTTTCCCAATGAAACTTAGGTTCAGTTACTACTTTATAAGGAGTAATACCTAATTCTTCTATTTCTTCTAATATTTTATCGTCCTCTGATTGTCTATAGACCACTACATAAGACTTATCTACTTTATCTTCATAGTGTTTTAACATATGAGGTAAAATATGAGTATTGCTACCGACTACTGTAACTAAATTAGGCATGTTGTAAAAGTGTTAATCCTGTTGATGCTGGTTTCGAAGGGTGAATTCCTGTATTAAAAAAATTAAATTGTTTCCATTCTGATTCTATCTCTTTTATAAACTTTGGAGGTCCGTCGAAAAATTCATAATATTCTTTTTCATCTTCAGTAATAATTAATTCCTTTTGGTATCTTTCATCTGTATCATGAATAGAAATCATACCATTTGGTTTAACTAATTTAGAATATAATTCAAAATCACGTTTTACATCCTCGTATGAATGACCAGCATCTATATGCAAGAAGTCTATTTTTATATCTTTTTTTACAAAATAATTATAATAAGCATTTTCAGTTGTATCTTTTATAAATCTAGGAGCAAATTGATATCTAAAGAAACTATCTTCGTTTGAATAGTCTATTTTACCTCCTATTCCATTTGCAGCGTCTACTAAATAAGTTTCTCCTATATCTCCATGATTATAGTCATTATTTCCTTCAAATATACCTTGATCATGTAAGTCTAGTCTAGCTTGAGTCATTATCCTAGGAATAAAGCCAGCACCTGAACCTAAACACACACAGGTTTTATATCTCATTAACTGAATAATAGAGTAAATAAGAAGTCCATCTCCTAAATCATAGTCAGATGCTCCGTGAGTCCATCTATATTTGACAGGTTTAAAGGTTTTTATTTCTTTTCCTTTAATATCTTTTTCTATGACAGGATTATTGGTTAAAAACTGTCTAATGTATTCTTTATCTATAACTCCCATTAAGCTTTGTCTATACTTGTTAAATCTAAGTTAGGAATATTTATGCAATTAAGCAAATGTTTTACCTCTCTATCGTAACTTTGATCAGCTTTATTATGTACTATCCATCTTTTAAGAGGTCCGTAATGTTTTACAAATACCTCTGAATCGTAGATAGACCAAATACCTCTATCATGTTCTTCGCCCCATTCCCATGCATTGCAATCCCAATAAGTTCCTATGAGAGAAGTAAAGTCGATATTTTTCATCTTAAACATGTGTCGAAGAAGTAATTGTTCAGCAAAAATTAAATACTGAGAATTAGGAACTTCCATTGCTGTAAACTCTTCCATTAGTTTAAGACTTGCAAAAGCATATTCTTTAATAAATGAAGGATCGGGGAGTTGTAAAAAACTAACATTTACTGATTCTGTTTGCCATCTTGGTTTGTAAGTTAACTGTCTTACATATTTGTCAGTATAGCTTGGATAATATCCTTTTCCTTGTTCAATATTATGAACATAGAATTTATTAGGATCTAAAAATTTCTTAATTGGAGCAAATATATGTAGGTCGTTATCTACTATTATACAAGGTTCTGTTTGCTGAGATAATACTTCTAACTTTGCTGCTGCCCAAAATATTTTTCTTTCAATTTTATATTTAGGCTTATATACCTCAATACTATTCCATAGATGTAGTACCTTAATAGTTTCTAGTGTCTCTCTAGTTAGTTCATCACAGTATAGTACACAGTTATCGTCTGGGTAGAATCTCTTCCACAGACTAACAGACGCTATAAGTAGTAAGATATAAAGTCTACTGTAAAAAGACTTTTCTCCTGTAACATTATCTAAAACCCAAATTATTTTCAAAACCTTTAATTATTTTTCTATGGTGGATCTAAGTGAGTAGTTGTAAAGTAGGCATAATAAGCTCCATGATCAGCTGCTGAATCATCATTTACTGTTAAAGTAGCATTAGTGCTTATTTGAGAACCTCCACCATCTGCTGCTGTTCTCCAAGAATCAAATACCCACGGATAACTTGTTGTAGCTTCTATTGTTATAGATGTATTTGTAATATTAATATTTTTTATAGTAAAAGAAGCTCCTGGTCCAGCTGAATAAGGAGCAGTTACTGCTACATTTCCTCCAGTTCCAGCTACTAATGAACCATAAAATACTGAGCTATTTTGTAAAAATGAAGCTGCATAACTTCCTGATTGATCAGGTATAAATTCTGAATACGCTATAGAGGCAGATATATTTGTAGTGTTGCCTGAATCTAAGGCATTAGACCAACTATTAAATGTTTGGTATTCTACATCGTTTGCTCCGTAGGTAAATCTAGCCATATTATACTTTTACAATTGCTTCTTCTGGTAAAAAAGTGCTAAGGTACTCTTTCAATTTTTTGTAGCAGTATCCGTATATATTATTAAACGCTTTTACGTCTATAACAGATCTTGTTTCTTTGTTCGAGCCTACTTGCACTTTCTTTTTTCTAATTACTTCTCTATATTTTGTAACTTCATCTCCATTTTCATCAAAGCTAATATAAGGAACTTCTATTTTTACATTTTGTTCCTCAAATATTGGAACATCAATCTCTTGTTTATCAGCAACTAATACTCTATTAAACTGTTCTAGTTGCATTTCCTTACCTTCGCTTTCTTCATTCTCAAAATAAATTACTTTATTTTGTATCAATCCTTTCGCATTTTTATTTTCCTCTTCAAGATATACCTTATTAAATTTTATGGCATGATCTCTATCTATCCAATATGTGATCTGAAAACTTAGTTGAGCTGTTACTTTATTAAAAGTAAATCCTTCAACCCTTACATACAACTCTTGCGTTGGACCGAGACTTGTCTCTAAGTCCGCATTTAAAACGTAACCCATTATTTAAAACTTTATTATTTATTTTCGAGCTCTTCTACTTTAGCGTGAAGCTCTTTTACTGCTTGTATTAATATTGCTGTTAATTTTTCGTATTTAACAGCTTTATATCCATTGTCTCTATCAGTTACTAACGAAGGTGCTACTTTTTCTATATCTTGAGCAATAACTCCAATATCATGTCCTTGGAAAACTGATTGTTTATCATTCCAGTCAAATTCAACTCCTTTTATATCTTTTAATCTTCCAAGACAATTAGGTATTTCGTTAATATTATCTTTTAATCTTTCATCTGAAGAAGCAAATGCTACTACATCCCCGCCTACATTTAATGCTCCTTGTATACCTACACCTCCAGTTACTTTAACAGCACCTGTTGTTTTACTAGTTGATGCTGTATTATTAGATACTGTTACTGCTGCTGAGAATGTTTTAGCTCCACTAAATGTTTGAGTACCACTTAAGTGAGCTGTATCGGCATCTAAGTAAGCCGAAGCAATTGCAGTACCATTCCAGACACCGCTATCAATTGTACCTACTTCAGTTATATCTAATGCATTTATATCTGCTTTAGTTTGATCTGCTGTTGCATTAGCTTCAATTCCATCTAACTTAGATCCGTCTGTTGCAACATCTCTTCCGTCTACCGTTCCTGATGTAGTAATATTTCCTGCTACATTTAAAGCAGCATCAAAGTTAAATCTAGTGTTTGCATGATTCCATGTTAAAGCTTTATCAGCTCCATCTATTGACAATCCCGCTCCATCTGCTGCTGCTGAATCAGCTGAACCACTTGCTACTTCGATTAATTTATCTTCTATTCTTAAATTACTTACTTGTAATTCTGTAGCATCTCCTAATACACTTAAGTTTCCGTTTACTGTAACATTATTAGAAATTGTTAATCCACTAAATGTAGGAGAATCTCCTGACTGTAATCCTGAATCAACATCTGTATTTACACCATTAGTTGCAAGTCTAATTGTTCCTTGAGAAGGAGAACTTAATACAGAAGCTGAAATTAAACTAGCTCCTGATTTTAAAGCATAAGAAGAAGTAGCTGCATTTAAAGCTTCAAATCTAACATTACCTGAACCAGATATTTGTGCTGCTGTTAAGCCCTTAATTAACGCTAGCGCTGTTACTTCTGAATCCATTAATGCTCCTGCTGAAGTTACATTTGATGTATCTGTTACATCAGCTGAAGCCTCTATTCCGTTGAGCTTAGTATGATCTGCATCTGTAAATACATTAGAATCTGTAGCTGCTTCAACTGCTGTTCTTATTTCCGCATTTGATTGATCTCCTGTAGCACCATCTTCTACATTTAAAAATGTTCTAACATCTGATGCAGAACCTGATACTAGATTAGCACCTAATGCTACTAAGGCTGCTGCTGATAACGATCCAGAAATTCCTGCTGCTGTTAATGCTTTAACTGTTGCTATTTCAGCTAGTTCAGAATCCATTAAGGCTCCTGCTGCTGTTACGTTAGTTGCATCAGTTACGTCTGCACTTGCTTCAATACCATTTAGTTTGGTATGATCTGCATCTGTAAATACATTAGAATCAGAAGCATTTTCTACTGCTGTTCTTATCTCTGCATCTGTTTGATCTGCTGTAGCACTTGCTTCAATACCATTTAGTTTAGTATGATCTGCATCTGTAAAGGTATTAGAGTCAGTTCCTGCTTCAACTAGTGCGACAACTTGAGCTGATCCAGATACTAAGGTTGGTTTACCTGTTATGTTATCATAAGCTACCGAGTCTGCTGTAATGTCACCTTCAAAGGCGCCTACAAACGATCCTGAAAAGGAACCGGTCGCTATTGCATTAGTCATTAAGGGGCTATCTATTCTCATTCTATATTTCTTTTATTTATTATAAATATGTTTCATTTATACTTAATTTACTTTTTTACGATAACCTTTCCTTCAAAGCTTGAATCAAAATTTAACAGTACTTGATTAGCTGATGATGCTGATATAAAGCCTGGAATTACTTGTAATTTACTTGTGTCATATATTTGTACTATTGGGTAATCTTCATCAAGGTTGTGATTGATTGTATATGAAGAATTTCCTGTTAAAGTTTCTTCGTATCTCGTAGCAGCAACTATTTGAGCTGATCCAGAGAATACACCTGTACCAGTTAAAACTGCTGAACCAGATGCTAAGTGTCCTCCTTTAGCAACTACAACTCTTCCAGAAGTAGATGAATCAAAAGCTATATCTACTTTGTTAGTATTGGTAGTTGTAATTGAAGATGGAATAATAAGTTGGTCACTGCTGTTATAGACTGATACTATAACATCTTTAGTACCAAAATTGTGAGTAACTTCTTTAGTNGATACGTTAGTGAAAGTGTCTGATACTGTTGCGTTCTCTACTACTGTGGTTGTAACATTAGTTAGCCCGGAACCGTCACCTTTAAAGTATGATGCAGTGACTGCGTTATCTACAAAGAGATTAGATAGATTAGCGGATGATCCGCTTAATATAATTTTTTTCCAGTTTGGCATACCTTTTTATCACGGTTGGTTACTCTTTCGAGCCCACTTCCCTTTCGGGCCAATAATACATTTATATATAAATATAAGTAAAAGTACTTTAATTTACTACTATTTTTCTGCTAATTTAGTCAATTTAGACATTATTTGATAAAAAGTTTCAAATTCTGTCCCTTGATAATTAGCTTGTCTCAATTTAGAGATTAAAAATGTAGCCTCTTCTGGTGAGAATAAATTGTTATTTTTCGTCACTGTGGGTTGTTTTTGTGAAGAAGATAATTTGCTATGTCTATTAAATACCATATGAAACCACTTTAACATTTTCCATTAACTGTATATGAAAATATTTTCGCTTGATTCATTAATATAGATTGAACCTTTACCCTGGAATGTAGGTGCAGAAGATGGATCTGTATCGGCATGTGTTTCTATATTTCCTAATTTAGACGTTACTGTTGCAGAAGTAGCATTAGAAGCTAAATCAGCAGCAAATCCAAATACGTCTGTATCGTTATCCCAGAATATTGCATTTCCTTGATTAGCATTAGATCCGTCTGAACCTCCAAATACTATACCAGAATCTCCACTAGCACTACCAGAGTTTACTAATATAAACTTATCTTCTACATTAAGATTTGTAACTTGAGCTTCAAAGGTATTTCCTGTTACTGTTAAGTCTCCATTTACAGTTAAGTTAGTAAATGAAGGAGAATCATTAGTACCTAATGCATTAATATTTACATTTACTCCATTTAATTTTACTTGTCCTTGAGCGTCTCCTTCAGCTGATGAAGATATTAATGTAGGTTTATTGCTGATATCGTCAAAATCAGTTGAAATATTATCTATTCTTACTCCTAAAGCATTACTAGCGGATACAAATGAACCTGAAATACCTGCAGCTGTTAATGCTTTTACAGTCGCTATTTCAGCTAATTCACTATCCATTAATGCACCTGCTGCTGTTACATTAGTTGCATCAGTTACATCTGCATTATCTTCTACGTTAAGGAATGTTCTTACTTGAGAAGCTGATCCTGATACTATATTAGCACCTAAAGCTACTATAGCTGCTGCTGATAATGATCCTGATATATCAGCTGCTATTTGAGCTGACCCTGAAAGAACGTTGTCTCCTGTAGTATTTAAGAAATCACCATCTATTTGTGCTGATGAAGATATAACTCCTTCAGCGCTTAATTTAGCTTTTACACCATCAGTAAATGTACTAGATGCTGTAGCTAATTCTATATTGTCTGCATTAGCTACTATACCGTTATTAGCCGATGCTACATTAAATGTTCTATTAGATGCTAAAGTACCTCCACCTGTTAGTCCAGTACCTGCCGAAAAGTTAACAGCTTCTAGTGCATCTATCTCAGATTGTAATGATCCTGTTTTTGTATTTAAAGCTTCAAATCTTATATTACCTGATCCAGATATTTGAGCTGCAGTTAATGCTTTTATAAGTGCAAGAGAAGTAACTTCACTATCCATTAACGCTCCTGCTGCTGTTACATTTGTAGCATCTGTTACGTCTGCTCCATCCTCTACATTTATATAAGTTCTAACTTGAGTTGCTGAACCGGATAGTAAACCTTGTCCTTCTAATAATGCTACAGTAACTTCAGAACCAGAAGCTCCTGCTATCCATTTGTTAGCTGTTCCATCCCATAGTAGTGAACCTGATGCTGGACCGTTAGCGTCATTTACGTGCATACCGCCTAAAGCAGCTCCTGTTCCGTTTAATGCAATGATATTATCTCCGATATCTAAAGTTGATGAAGAAATAGTTGTTTGTGTTCCTCTTACTTCTAAATCACCTGTTAATACTAAATTAGCAAATGTTACATTATCGTTTGTTTGTAAACCTAAATCAACATCTGTATTTACTCCATTAGTTGCTAGTCTCACAGTTCCTTGAGAAGGAGAACTTAATACTGATGCTGAAACTATTCCTTGTCCAGATTTTAATGCATAAGAAGATGTAGCTGCATTTAAGGCTTCGAATCTTACATTACCTGAACCTGATATATCTGTAGCTATTTGAGCTGAAGAAGAAATAGTACCTTCTGCTACTACTCCAGTTAAACCAGATCCATCTCCGATAAATGATCCTGTGAATGAACCTGATAGATTAGATGCTGCTATATCATCAGACCCACTTTCTAATATTTGTAAAGCACCTCCTTGAACACTTAGTTTTGCGTCTCCTAGGAATATAGAAGAACCGCTTAGATGTAAGTCTCTCCATTTTTTAGAAGGTGATCCTAAGTCATATGTTTCATCTACACTAGGTAATAAATGCCCACCGAAATTTTGATTAGCCGTGAAGGTATTTGAACCTGTACTAGCAAATCCTAAATTAACTAGTTTAGCATCTAAACCAGATATGTTATCTGCAGATACTGAACCTGATACTATATGGCCACCTTTAGAGACTACTATGTGTCCTGATGTACTTGAATCAAAAGCTACAACTGCTCTATTAACTGTGCTTAGAGTTACACTAGCAGGAATAATTTGTACATTACTATCGTTATATACAGATACCTGTACGTTTCTACTATCAAAATTGTGATCTACATTTACTGATGTAGCATTACTAAAATCAGCCTTTACTGTGGCAACTTGGGAAATGTCTATATTTGTAAGTCCTGAACCGTCTCCTATGTAAGATCCAGAAAAAGAACCTGAAAGGTTCATTCCTTCATGTTGTGAACCTGATAATATATTAGCACCTAAAGCTACAATAGCCGCTGCTGATAATGATCCTGATATGTCGTCTGCAATTTGAGCGGAAGAGGATAGGGCTCCTTGGAAGACCCCTGTTATATTTCCATCTACTGCTAATGAGCTAAGTTCTCCTGAAGAACCGCTAAATAATATTTTTTTCCAAGCCATAGGTAATTAAGTCTTTTTACCACCGCAAGGGGCTCAAGGCCCCTGTTTCGGTGTATAATTAATGTTATTCTACATAGATGAATACATCTCCAGACGAGCTAACAAAAATGTTTCCATCTTTTTGATAGTTAGCATCTGATTCTGATAATGCTACTGCTGCAATTCTTGCATCTGCAGTAACTGCATCTGTATTGGCATTTGCCCCTGCATAATCTAACGACCACCTATTTTCAGTATCGTCGAAATATAAAGCTGATCCAACACCATTCGTAGAAGAATTTTGTGCAATAATACCTGAGTTACCTGAGGCTGAACCAGAGTTAAGAAGAATAAATTTATCTTCAATGTTAAGGTCTGATGTATTAATATTTGTTACTGTTCCATTTACTTTTAAGTCTCCTGATAAAGTTAAATTAGTACCAGTTGCTGCTCCTGTTAAAGTTAATCCTGCAAATGTTGGTGAATCTGCAGCTTGTAATCCAGAATCTACATCTGTATTAACTCCATTAGTAGCTAATCTTATAGTACCTTGAGAAGGTGAACTAAGAACTGAAGCAGATACTAAGCTTTGACCGTCTTTTAATGCGTATGAAGAAGTTGCAGCATTTAATGCTTCAAATCTTACATTTCCAGATCCTGAAATATCTGCAGCAAGTTGAGCTGATCCAGATACAACATCATTTGCTATACTTATTGTTATTTCATTATCCGATACTGTTGTAGTAATTGAATTGTCTCCTGAGAATGTTAAAGTCTCACCAGTTGTATATGTATCGTTCGAACCTTCATCAGCTGCTAAAGTTATAGTACTTGTAATATTATCAATTCTTGATCCTAGAGCATTACTAGCTGATACGAAAGAACCAGATATTCCAGCTGCTGTTAAAGCTTTTACTGTAGCAATCTCTGCTAATTCAGAGTCCATTAATGCTCCAGCTGCTGTTACATTGGTAGCATCTGTTACATCAGCTCCATCTTCTACGTTTATAAAAGTTCTAACTTGTGCAGCAGAACCAGATACTAATCCTTGTCCTTCTAATAATGCTACTGTTACCTCTGATCCAGAAGCACCTGCTATCCACTTATTAGCTGTTCCGTCCCATAGTAATGATCCTGAAGCAGGTCCATTTGCATCGTTAACATGCATACCACCTAAAGCAGCACCTGTTCCGTTTAATGCTATAATGTTGTCACCTATATCTAAAGTTGATGAAGAAATAGTTGTTTGTGTTCCTCTTACTTCTAAATCACCGGTAAGAACTAAATTTGTAAATGTAGGAGAATCTCCTGTCCCCATAGCATTTATATCTACATTTACTCCGTTTAATTTTATTTGACCTTGAGCGTCACCTTCAGCTGAAGCTGATACTATTCCTGCTCCTCCTGCTGCTACATTAGCTATTGTTTGTGCTGAACTTGAAACAATATCTGCACCAAAGTTAACTATACCCTGTGAAGAAGAAACAATACCTATTCCTAAATTTTGAATAGCGCCTTCAGATACTGATGTTATACCAGTAAGTGCAGACCCGTCTCCTCTGAATGATCCAGTTAGTATTGTATCTTTATCTCCTACGTAATCGAAAGATCCAGAAACCCCTGAAATATCTCCTGTTCCTAAATCAACATCTTGATTATTAAGATTTGCTACTGTTTGAGCTGAACCTGACATAACATTGTCAACGTTTGCTCTTAATAAATTATTTCCTTCTATAGCAATTTGTCCTGCTGCTGCTCTTGTAATTGTACTGTCTGATGCGTGACCAACGTTTATTCCTGCAAATTGAGGACTGTCGTCTGTTTGCATTCCATTTACGTCGATATTGACACCATTATGTTTTACTTGTCCTTGAGCATCACCAGTAGCTGATGCAGAAACTATATTAGCNCCTAATCCTACAATTGCTGCTGCAGATAAAGATCCTGAGATGTCTGCACTAATTTGAGCTGAACCTGAGAGAATCCCTGCACCTGTTGAGCTAATAAAATTTGCGTCGTTATTCAGCTGTGAAATAGCTGATCCGGATACAACGACTTTTTTCCAACTTGCCATAAAAATATTTTTTTAGTTTTTCTTTATTATAAATATGTGTTTTATTCTTAATCTGAACCTATAAATAAATTATAATTAGTATCCAAATATAGACCGCCTGCTACTGCTGACGGAGTACTAGATTGAGTGTGTAGTCTTAACACTCCTTTTTCGGTAATACTAAATGTTTTTGTAGACCCACTAAATATTGATAATGCATCTCCTCCGGTACCTCTCTGTATAGTAAGTGATCCGGTAACTTCTATTTCATTGGTAGTAGCATATACAGAACCAGTTTGTTTAAATACATGTAAATCAATAGAGCCTGATATAAAATGTATTGAACCTGTGTTAAGAGTTAAGGTAGCGTTACCTGATGTTGCTCCGCCACTTAAACCATCTCCTGCTGTTACTCCTGTTATATCAGCTCCTGCTCCTGCTGTAGATGGAAAATTAAATTCATCAAAAGAAGCAGAGTTTGATAATCCATCATACCCTGGTGTGACAAAAGCTTCAAAGAAATTACATACATATGTTTGGTCTTCAGATCTTACATATATAACTTGACCATCTGATAATCTAGTTTGATCTAAGCTAGTCATATTTGAACTAGAGGCAACAGTAATCCATCCACCTTGAACATACTCTACCTGAGTAAATGCTCCTGTGCTGCCAGCTCTTATATATAAATCTCCTGCTACTATCGCCATAATTAACTACTAAATTGCTGTTCGTCTGCTATTAAATTATACCTTGCCTTTGAATCACTTGCTGCTCCTGCACCGGTTACGTATATCATTCCCCATCTTTTATTGCCTTCAACAAAATTTTGTGTATCAAAATAATAAACTGCTGAAACTAATAAACCGTCCACTCCGGTAAAGTTATCTTTATATAAATAATACTCTCCAATATCGTCTACGTCTCCTGACTGAGCTTGTGAACCTGTAAATAAGTCTGCAGGTTTATCGTTTAATAAAGATTGAGAAGGAAATAGCCACATAAGTATCGATGCACTGTTAGCTAAATCAATAAATCCAAATGAATGTATTCCGCTACTTCCTGATAAGTTAGTTAAAGAACCACTAGCTCTTAACGTAACTTTATTACCTACATACGAAGGTGTAAACGAAGAGCTTCCAATACTTCCGCTTTCAAAATGAGCTATCAATGAACCAGACTCTATTGCTAGTCCATCTCCTCCTGAGTCTCCTGCGGAGGCTAAAAATGCTGCTGTTGTAGATGGAGAAGAATTTTGCCAACCGTATAAGTAAGTTAATCCTAATTGGTCTCTTACGTTAAAAGTTTGATTATAAGATCTTGTTTCATCAAAGTTATCAAATACAGAAGCAGTATAGTTAAAGTCTGAACCTGTTATTAAGACTCCTATGTTTTGCAATTGATAAGACGATGAATTAGCATTTTGAGGCACTAATTTTAAGTTACTTACATCGCCAGTCAATGACATTGAGAAAGGAGTATCACTTTCGTCATCTGTAATTGTTATGTTGGCTAATGTAGTCCCAGCATCTACTGAACAAGTTAAGGCACTATTGACATAGCTGAAACTTGCTACTGGAGCTGAGTTAGGTCTTACAGTTACTGATATACTACCAGAACCTATGTTATCGTATTGATCTCTAAATGTTATATCAGAAGATATAGTTGCTCCTGAACTTGTAGCAGAACCGCTTAAATTTACTCCTATTGTTAGTTTACCATTACTGTTTACTACTATAGCTGCATTTGAAGAAGTAAATGATTGTACTGCTGCTGAATTAAATGTTGGTGAGTATGAAACTGATAAATCAGCTTGAGTTCCAGTTCTACCGTCTAAATTAGTTTTAATATGTGCTCCATTTACTGCTGATTCTATTACTCTAAATGTACCGTTAGTACCTAAAGTACCAATAGGTGCTTGTGTAATATCAAAATCATCTTGGAAGATAGAAGTTTCAAATCCTTTATCATCTTGAATAGAACCACTATATACATAGTTCCCAGCACTCAAGCTAGCTGTAGGGAATATTCTTAATACTGTATCACTTACAAATGAGGACGATAAAGCAGTAGTACTGTTAAATACTAAACTATTTTTATTAATTGCATCACTTTCTGTATCAGAGAAAGTAAACTGATAAATATAATTACCTACTCTTGCTCCGTTAGTATTAAGATTAGATGATTGAGGTTGTGTACTTACAGAAGGACCAACGTTATCAGTAATATTAACTGTAAAAGTAGTCGCTGCTGTAGTAGCAAAATTATTAGATGCTGTTATCTGTCCTGATAAAGTTCCTCCTCCTACATCATCAGAACCAGATATATCTCTATTGATAGTTAGATTACCAGAACTATCTACTACAAAGTCAGATGATGGGTTTACAGTAAATGTAACAGGTTCATTAGCAGTAAATTGAGCTGTAGTACCTGAGAATCCATTAGAATTATCGTATATTGCTGCTCCTGATACTGCTGATTCTATTATATAGAAAGCTTGTACTCCTCCAATAGTAGGCGGTGTATCATCGTCTATAGGTATTGTAATAGTTGCTTGATTAGAAGCAGTATTAAAGCTATCTCTTACTTGTACTGTGTATTTATACTGATTAATAAGGTCTGAGTTTAAATGTACTCCTACCTTTCTAGTAACTTGACCAGAAGAGTTCATAGAGAATGGATTTTCACTAGGATCTGTTAACTGAGCACTATTATTATATGTTCCAGCTGCTACATCTGAACCATCTATCTGTCTACTTGAAGTTGCAAAGTTGAAAAACGTAATTGTATCACTCTCAGAATCTGATGCTGCTATATTTCCTACTACTGTACCGGCTGAGCTTGATTCATTTATCGCAGTTAGGGTTTGATTATTAATAGTTGGGTGAACGTTGTCTGTTACACTTATTGTAATAGGTAAAGCAGTAATAGCATCAGTGTCTTGACCTGCTTCATAATGTTCATCAGATGCACTTATAGAAAATACATAAGAAGAAGTAGTTTCAAAATCAAGAGATGCGGTTGCTTGTGCAATAGTTACATAATTAGATGATTTAGTAATAGTAAAATGATCTCCGGGTACTGAACTTGATCTTATAGTAATAGAATCAGAGTTAGCATCTGTGAAATAAATTTTAGTTACTTCTCCAGCAGAAGCATTTTCATTTCTACTAGCGGTAAATGCTGTAATAACATTACCTTCTATTGAAGTTTGTCTAAATACTGGAGCTGAGTTAGCTGTTACATCTATAAACAGATTTTGATTAGTAGAAGCACTAAATGTATCGGTAACTTGAACAGGTACTCTATGTGCATTTGTGCCATCTCCTCTATTAGTTGTATTAAATAGTTCTACTATAGAAGATGTTAATAAAGTAACAGCACCATTCGAAGCTACATTGACGAATCCGTCAGTATAAGAAGCTTGAGCAGAGAAGGTTAAGCCTTGAGATTCAGGATCTGTGGCGGTTAAGGTATGTATGGATGA
>JGI25132J35274_1000191_pt1 | contig 17030 bp, 5 predicted proteins | sample ETNvirenome_6_30_FD_35274 | JGI IMG/M metagenome (IMG submission 35274)
ACNGCGTCCAATATAATGTCGCCAGAGTTGTCTAGAAATCCCATGTGTTTACCTCTCGTTATTTAAATAGTTGTTTGTTTTAAATAAATCCTATGGAGTTACAACTCCACTGTTTTTGAATGTAACGTTTAAGTCTACTTTCTTACCTGTCTTTTTACTTGTAACCCTAATCTTTAGCGTCTTATCCCAACAATCAGCGTCAATATCGTTCCCTGATGCATCTTGAAGCACTTGGTTTAGAACATTAGACCCAGGTAATGTGCTAGTAGTAGCGTTTGGATCTATAGGGGCAGAATATTGTAAGTTACGAAGCGAGGGTTCAATATAAATATATCTTCTACCAGCCTTTGTTTCTCTTCTTTCGGCTGTTTCTTCAAAATAAATAGTCTTTAGAATCAAATAGACTTGTCCTTCGTTGTCAACCAACTCAGCCTCAAAAACGTGCGTTGGGTTTGAAAAATTATTATGAACGTCTATTGCCCGAACGCAATAGTAATATTTTGTATTAGGCTGAACTTCATCAATCAAGTGAGCACCGGATGCTCTTTTGTCCATTGTTATTCTACCGCTAGCTGTCTTGTAGGCCCCTTCGGCAGACGCAAGATCTGCATATGAATTTGGTTTTGTAGTTGTTCTAAAAATTTCGTACCTATCAATAGGATCGTCGTTCCTATAGGTTATTTTAAATTTATTATTATCGATCAACTCTTGGGCCTCCACCAATGTGATAGGCTCGTTTGTTTGGGCAACGTATTGATTGACAACAGCTTCTAAATCTGTGTCTTTGATTAATACAGGTGTTGCGTCAAATTCTCCGGTGCTAGAGTTTAAAAGCAATAACAAACGGTTGCTTACACCACTAAACGGAACAATTCTAAAATCTGGTGGGACCGGTGGGTTATCCAAGATGGTATTGATGTGTGTTGAATAAGGAATAACAGCCGCTCTCGTATCCATATCTGACTTGATGGTGATCTCCCCGCGGGGGACGGGAGCATCATTTATATAAACAGGAGTGTTCGAGCCGTGTGGTCCATTCCTAAACGCTATCTTGTATCTATTTAGCCCCCCATTAAAATCTCCTGGGTCAAGAGTGTTGATCGTATACTTTACTGCAAAATTGTTTTTTGGCAACGCGTCATTGTAATATCCTCCAAAAACACGAGCCTCTATTTCATACGACGGTGGAGTCCGCGGACTGAACTGCGCGAAATATGCTACGCGTTCATCAAATTCCGCGTTAATGTCGTCCAAAAACTGCTGAACGCTGATGTCTCCATTTAAGTCATACTCAAATGGCCCATAAGAAGTTTGCTCCGTGGTTCCGTCGTTGAACTCCTCTTCGAAGTCAAGCCACCAGTTTGTTAACGTAGTCATAATTTATTACTCTCTATCAACCTAAGTTGCCCTTGTTTCTGGCCTCAATGATCATGTTTTGAATTTCGTTTTTGTTAAAATTCTGCTGTTTATTACCAGATGCTTGTTTAACACTCTGCTGTTTCAGTTCTACCCCTGGGGGCAAGCTATTGTTAGTTTTACTCAACGGATCCCCTTGTCCGCTGGACTGTTGTTGAAATCCAAATTGGGGTTCGTCATCCTCTTCTTCTTGTCCACTGGACTGTTGTTGAGTTTGAAATTGAGGTCCCCCGAGGCCGCTAGGTGACTGTTCAACTGGAATATCGTCGTCACCGGCTTCTTCAAATTGAGGCCCGAGGCCGCTAGGTGACTGTTCAACTGAAATATCGTCATCATCTTCTTCCGATAGCAGGTTGGTGAACTGATCTTCACCAAAGGCTGTTTCGGATGGAAGCTCCCCAACGTCTGACACACCAATTGCGCCGCCGGAAAGGTTTCCGTCAAAGCCATCGCCGCCTCTGATCTCTATTAAAAGCAAGTTGAAATCAAATGCGCCTGCGGGATAGTTCGTATCCCAAGTTGGGCTGACGGTCGGGGCTAGGGGCGGGGGTGATCCACCAAAAAAGATATCATTTATGGTGTTAACCGCTTCATCTAGGGTGAAGATCGTCGCGATGTCCTCGGGTATCTTATAAACATAATATCCAAAATGCTGATCCGGGTATGACTTAAATCCTGTATCCTCATCTTCGGGTAGGTAGCTAAATCCATTTACGTTTTCTAAGTTGTTAGCAATTTGGAATGTCTGGGTTGAAGTAATATCAATATTCTCCTCAGCGTAAAAACCCAGAGCATTGCCTATCGCGCGACCCTGATGGACAGAACCAGAGTTGGTGATCGACACATAGTTATGGTAGTAATATTGTTCGCCAACAACCAATCTAATTTGCTTTATATCATATTGATACCGAACACCATACTTGATCTGAGTGTCGTAATAAACAATGCCTTTTTCTTGACCCGCGGCAGATGCTATGTCTCTACCAAAGAAAAATCTTTGTACTGGAGCGGAGTCCGGATCAGCAGTCAACTGTCCGACTGGTACCACTCTCTTCTCAACCATATACATTATGGGAGTATCTAAGTGGTTTGATTCGTAATTAGTGCCGCCTCTAGATTGATAAATACCCCGGAATTCTCCTGTGGGTCCATTTCTAAAACTTCCAAAGGTGTCTAGCGCCGTCTGGAGATCATTCGGATCAAGGCCGACATACCACATAGCGAAATCATTAAAAAAGGGATTAAACGCTGACATGTCAGTATAATTCTGTATAAATGAGGCGCCCGCGTCCTTCGTGGAATTAGACAAGCCCAGAAAGTAATTGGGCGCTCCAGTCATATAGAAGAGATTTTCTATTCTTTCGTGAAGGGCGCCCTGCTGATCAATTAAGGCTGTTAGTACATCCTCAACTCTTATAGCTAATTCTACGTTTAGGTTTTGGGCTACAACTTTATTGCCATCATCTGTGTCATATATGGTAAATGGCAACGAAGTAGAGGGCGTATTGGACCCTTTGTATTCTTCAATAATTAATATTTCTAATAAAGTAATGAAATTCTGAGTCCATTCAAGTCCCAGCGCTGTCTTAATTGGTCCGATGATATCGTTCCCCGCCCATTGATTAACGTGTGGAATGGTTATTTTATTATAAAACGGGTAAGTTTCAATAGCATAGAAATCGTCCTGCTCAGTGGTGGTGCCTCTGTCATCCCTTATTGTGCCATTGATAGCACTTAGAATTCCATCGGCCACATCGTGTGATAAAACTGCAACGTTTCCAAAATCAGTCTTATAATCTTCAGATATATTACTTATGTTATTAGCGTAAAATTGTAGAAATCCTTGAGAATTGGTTTGGTTTTCGGTTATATCCGACCCGCTTAAGCTTCCTGCTAATAGCTGACTATAATCTTCAAGAGTGATTACCGAATCGTCAAAAAGCTTATATGCCGGCGGAACTAGTCCGAGTGGATTATTCTGAATAATCCCAGTAGAGATCTCAATATGGTAGAAGTTGGGTATTGTGGCTTCTGGCACATCAGCTATAGCGGCCTCATAGTCAGGATCCGTATCTAAAAATAGATTATATGTAGACTCCACTTCTATGTTATACCCTGGATCCTGCATCGTTCGATCATAATAACGATAATTAAACTTATGATTAAAAATAGGCTTGTCGGCGGTTAAGCCGCGTGTCCAATCTTGCTGCATTATAGGCTTGATGTTTCTGGTTGCACCTGCCATTCTAGGATCAGTTGTTAAGAGCCCATAAGGTTCCGATGGAGGGTTGTTAACATGAAAGAACTTTTCAAAATAGGGAATGCCTGCAAAGTCGCCCCCGGGGTTATTTTGCTCTAAAAGACTATTCAGTACTTCGATATTATTAATATTCCCCTCATTCCAATCTAAAAGGTAGTTTTCTGCTTTCAGTTCTATGGTTATTGTGTCGCTATCGCTCGACCCTGCGATCTGGACATAAGCACTGTCCGGGCCTCTGAAAGGTCTAAAGAACGACGATCCTCCAACAGCCACACGTTCATCAACTATCAAATCTCCGTTAGCATTGGTTGTCAAAGCTGGGACATTACCCTGCAGATCTCTATATTTATCTACTGACCTCCAATCATCTCTGATTAAAGGGTGTAGCTGATAATCTCCAGATTTTCGCTCATTCTTGTTTAGACCAAGCAAATTGGAATTAACTGCTTCATATACTTTAAAACCTACTGACATTTTTAGTAGCTGCCCCCTCCACCTGTTGAGCCGCCGGTGCTCCGGGGAGCAACGGTAGTTCCTGCTGTTCTGCGAGCCGCTGCGGGTCTACTTACAGCTAAATCCTGAGTTGATACTGGGCTTGAAAGATACTCTGTCATTACTCCACCGCCGGCGGCCCTATAATCGAGGGTTTCAATAAATAGTTTTTTAACATCTTTCTTGATAGAAACTATTAGCTGCTCAAAGTCCGGTAGGCTATTGCCTGTTTGATCAACGGCATCTCCTAAAACAAATAACTGATCATATCCCTCTAAAGCGAACTTATTCTCAACGTTAAGAGTCTTGTTTTGTTGCGATATTCGACATACCACAGCAGTATTGGCGTTCTTGATCGCTTGATAGCTTTGATTGTTTAGTGGTACCCACTGATCTCCATCACCAGTTGAGTATTCGACTCTTACAACAGAATTGAAATTTATATTTTGCTCTAAGCTATTAAGATCTTGTATGCTTTCAGGGGCCTCTTGCAATTGCGTGGCTGCTAAAGAACCAGAGATTAGTTCTGTATCGGACGCTGTCACTGTCTTAAACGAAGTAGACTTAGCCTCTACAAGACTCTTTAATAAAAGGTTGTCCGTAAATTTTGTATTTTTTCTAACTGAATTTTTAAATTTTATGAGTTCGCTTCCGGAAACAGCGGTTCTTTCATCTTGGTTTTCATTTGCAAACTTACTTGAGTTGGATAAATACTCTGAGGAGTCTATAATTTTAGACACACTATCGGGATCACTGTCTGCGATCTTTTTAAGGCTTACTAATTTAGGTTCAAACAGAACCCCAGAGAGTCCCAGAAGATAATCCATTGAATCAAGCTTAGCTGTATCTATTTTTGGATTAGCTTTGAAGTTTTTAGAAATTGTAGACTTATTTTCATTTGCACTTAGAAGATCCAAAGATTGATCAAAATTTATGTTTTTTGTAGCCTCTATGGATATTGTGTCCGTTGAAATTACCCTAGGAGATAAAAAGCCATACTTATTTACACCGGGTTGATTGGGGGATGAAACATCATATTTTTGAACCTCTTTATCAACTCTTAATTCATATTGGCGAAAACTTACCTGACCCAATCCAGTATTTGATGGTGTGATGAACTCTCCGAAATAATCAAAGCCATTGTTTTTTGTTAACTGGTTGGTGTAATTTTCTTTTATATCGGAAACAAATTTCAATTTCTTAACTAATGGATTGGACCCCGCAATCTTAGAGTTAAAGTTTTTACTTTTCTGTATATTGCCCGTGGAATACTTTTGAATATTTCTGTCTATTATTTGNACAAAGTCATTTAAAATACTGTTAAATTCATTTAATGACTCTGGCGTAGTCGAATACGGATTTGCAAATGCTAACATGTTTCTGGCTACCAGAGTAGTCGGAATATTGCCCACCGAATTACCAAACATAAAACGTAAAATTGAAATATACAATTCCAAAGACTTTTTCCAAGATTTGTCTGTTTTAAACTGCTGTTCTCTAGCTAGCGTATTAAAATCATAATCCTTAATTTTTTTATCATAGTTGTTGACTTTTAAGTCATAATATTGTGCTTCGACTAGGGCGTTCCTCAATTGCGTTGTTAGGTCTGAAATGGCTTTTGCAGAACTATCATTAATCTCTATTTCTATGTCATAATGATACAGACCCTCCGACTCGTCGGTCATTTGACTGTCAACTATTAACAAAGATAACTGATTATTGTTTGTTATGGCAGGGTTTGATTTAATAATTTGCACTGCTCCATCTGCCAGAGTACCGATCAATCTCTTCGAAGTGACTTCATCAACACAGGCAGTATCACCAATTTTATCAGGTGTTAAAAAATTACCATAGTTTGTTTTACCTACAGAGGTTCTGTAAACCTTGATATCTAACAATTCAGCGGTAGATAAAAGACTTTCGTTATTATCTAGCAAGTGGGATAGTTGGGCATTTTCCCTCAAATATCTGAGAAAACTGAAATTTGTGTGTATTTTCACAGAGCCATCTTTGGATCTAGAATAATAGACTTTCGAAAGATATTCCCCTGATGCTTCTGTGCGACTGCGCAAATTTATGAAGTCATTAACTAATTTGGTTCTGTAATCTTTAATCTTCTGATTCGGCAACATAATCATACTGAGGCGTGGATGAGGACGATCGACATGTTGTGCCTCGGCCATTAAACCATTACCAGGATGTAAGTGAACTGGGCCGACCCAGATATCCCCTTCTTGTCCATAGCCTGCTACTGTATTAAGCATTTTATATACAGCTGATTGTCTGCTAATTGAACCTTGCCTAAATACTTTTTCCAGAATTGGTCGACTAGTGTTCACCGCGCCCTCAGACATATCAAACGGAACATTAGAATCTTTCCTCTTGTTTATACTGCTCGTAAAGCACAAAATTGTAAGATGCCTTATATCATTTACTGTCTCCAGGCTGAAGGGAACGCTAATAATTCTTGAATATAAAGTTGAATCTGAATTTTTGTTAAAATACTGTGCTGATGTATTCTTGACTAAGTTATCAACTTTAACATTTTTAATTAATGGGGAGGAAGCTTTGGTATAGCCTGTCAAGATCTGTGGGATCCTAATGCGGTCTTCCTCCCTCCTGGATGTTATAGCGCTAACATTTAAATTAAAAGCGTTATCATAATTATCGTTTGTTGTGCTGACAACTACATCAACAATAAAGTTAAATTGCTTTATCTGCTCTTGCTCTTGATCAACAGGAATAATCCTTATTTCTTTAATAAGCGGCACTGGAAGGCGAGAATTAAATACCGCACTTGAAATATTCAACATTAGCAAGGCTCCTCATTATCAGAAGTGTATAGATTTCTTGAAAGTTGTGTTCTCGCAATAGTACCCTTAAGTGTGCTTTCTTGTATGTTTAGTCTATCAATAGCCTCATTTGGCATCTCGGCATCAACAAGTATGTTAGCATAAAATTCGACGCTCTGGTCTCCTATAACGTCGCCCAGTGTCTCAGTTGTTAAGAACGTTTTTTTGGAGTATGTCCCATCCGAACCAGAAAGAAATACTTCTATTTCAAAATTCTCTTTTAGATTATCTGAATTTCTCTCCACAACATCCAAGACTAAATAATTTTCCTCCAGATACAGCGCCACTCCTGTTGGGTTGTCCTCTGTTAGCCTAATAATTTTTTCTGCCTGCGCGGATGTAAAGTCGTCCATCTCATCATCCGATGAGTAAAATGTTTTGTAATCAATTGTTATATCAATCTGAGGAATATTTCTAACGATTCCGTTTGCTAACCCTGCGTTACTGGATGTAAGGTTAACAGTCTGATAGTACTGACTTGCAGATATCTGTCCTTCTAGCGCATTGATGTGCCACGCCGGGGCATATTGGGTTTTAAGATCGCTCGTTCCAAGCGGGTCAGATCCCAGGAAAAACTTTTGTGCAAACTGCGGCGTGTCTTGGAAAGCATTAACAAATGCAACAGAGTTTTCAGAAATGATATATTCCCCGGCACTACCGGTCTCTTGTAGTGGCCCAGAAACATCATCCAAAAATTGGTTAACTCTTGTCTCGGCACCAGTCGTGCTTTTCTGGACTTTAAGAGCTGGCGTATCAAAACGTATTCTTCTGTCGGCGTCGTTTTGAGCCTCTGTAAATCCAGCAGCATTTGTGTTGTACAAAATATCATCGTCAAAGAACGCGTAAAAAGTTGGGTTTAAGCGACCAAGTTGCAGCTTTCTCTTGCCATACTCGGTCAACTTCATTTCTATAACTTCTTCTTTTTTATCAAAAAAGCTCATTCGTTATCCTTTAGGTCTCTAGAGGTGTACCTTACGGTTTCATCAAATTTAACTAGTTCTACAAGAGAGAAGTAATCGTAGGGCCAGTTATAACTGTAGTTACCTATATTATCTGGGAAAGCTGATGTATCGTCAGTGACAAGCGATCTTCTATATTTTTCATACGATTTCTTCGCGCGCTTCTTAACTTTGAATACCATCCACTGGATCTCGTCTGAATCGTTGACCAACAAGTCAAGAACTTGTCTGTCTTCAATAGTCACATCTTTTTGTTCAAACTTTTCGCCAGCATCAGGCGGCAAATTTTGCCACATATCTGTAATATCTTTTTGCGATAATTTTGCCGAGAATTCAAAACCATACATCAATAATGGATCAACTGTTTTATTGATAACAAAATCAAAGCGCGGCGGGAAAACATATTTTTCCATGAGGGCCTTGGTGGTATTATAATTTGGATTGTCCTTTGTAATTGTGAAGAATCTTCTAACGCCACTGGCGATCTTGAAAGGAATTGCGACGACTGCTTCCTCAAGCAGGCCTTCCTCCTTAGCTTCGCCAATCCTTAAAGGCTTACCAGTTTCAAAACCAACAATGTCGGCCAGATTCTGTGAGCCTAGACCTGATCTGATATTTACAAAAATGCCTTGGTTGCTTTCTTTAAGTGCTTCACCATACTGGTGCCACATACCATTAACCTTAATTTGAGCTGAGCTGGACAAATCTGAATCGACTAGGCTGCCTGTGGGAGCTGTGTAGGACACATTGGCAAAATTTAATACCGGGGTCTCAAATTTAGATTGGATGAGCCAAACCTTTTTCTGTTCAACTGTTCCCTCTGGAACTTCTGTGAAGAAGTCTGTCAGGTTTAGGGAATCTCCAGCGTTTATACTCGCTTCAACAATGTGGTCATGAGGATACTGCTGAGTGAAGCTGATCACTGTGTTAGAAAGAATTTCGTCCAACGTTGGGCGCCCTGTCACTGTGGCTGTGTAAACGTAGTCCACAGAGGCGCGCCCGTGATAGTAAGCTGGCACCACATGGTTAAATGATGCGGATTGGGCGGCAGTGGATAACCCTTGACCAATAGGATATCCGAAAGCTGATTCGCGGCCGTAAAGGTCAAAAGCTCTTCTATCAGGGAGAAGCGTATCGATGGTCTGTGTGCCAGCCACCTTCATCTCGCCACGTTCTGAGCCGAGTGTGCGGAACATATCGACTCTCAACCTGTATGTGGAGCCACTCTTTACAGTACCAAACTGGTCCTCTCGCTTAGAGCGGAAAGACGTAAGTCCATTCATAAAGAAGTTGGTTGTCTCACAAAGGAAATTGTCGATGGCAAATTCATAAAGTTTCGTACCATTATTGATCTGAATAAAATCAGTGCCATCGATGCTTCCTAGAGCTTTATTCGGAAGTGCATCCGATACCCGATCAACTCCTGTATCATAAAAAGCACCAGAGCCCGAAAGGGTCGATGAATCTAAAAATCCTAGCGGACTTTGAAGTGCCTCAAAGGGGATCTTCTCAAGAACATAGCCGTTGTTACCGGAGCCAGCAGGATTATTATCACGAATGTTTAACATCTCGCGATATTTGACAGCTCCCTCTGGTAAATGTGTGACGGCGCCGCTCACAATTGGTGCTGCCACAGAAGAGCGTACGGTGTCTTGATTGCTACCGGTGTTGGTCATAACATAGTTACTGACCGCGATGCCACTCTTAATTGTGTTATACATAATTCCCGGAGCGAAAAATGGTTCTACGATAGCTCTAAGGATCATCGGGCGAGAGGTAGAGCCAGCAACTCCTCCGATTTCAATAAAGGAGCCATAAGATTGCGACAACAATGAAGCCAATTCCTCGGTACGCTCAGCGGGGTAAAAACCCTTGTATGGCAAGAATTTAGTGACTGCGCTGCAGCGAAGAGAAATCTTATCTCTTTGTATTTTAAGATCGCCGGAACGCTGATCATGTAGATCATCATCAATAACCGAGAAGTATTTTAAGAAATCGGAATTTGTGTAAGTCCTAAAGAATTCATTTTCAGAACTGTCGGATATCGCCGCTCCAGTAAGACTAAATACGTTATCAAGCTCAGCCAGGAAATCTCCAGCCTTTTCGTTAAGGTAAGTTTCCATTAGCTCGCTTATGCGGAACTCGGGGACAATTGAGTGATCTTTGCCAACTAAAGCAATCCGCTCAGCATACGACGTGTACTGTTGGTGTGGTTTTTTGCCTGATTGGTCAGCAGCCTCCCACAACGCATCGCCCGCGTAGACGGGTTCTAGAGGCACTAGTCCGATCCCAGAGACAGACACTTGGGCAGTGCTTGCTGAACCTGCAGGGACGCGTGCATTATAAACGGCGCCGGCTTTAATTGTGCCGTGCTTGGTGCCGGCGACGTCGGCGGGAGCGTAGCGCGAGTATATATTTTGTAGCTCACCCTCGCCTAGCGTATCAGCGGTGGGATCGGAGGTAGATGATGCTGATGGCACAAGCGCAAGTTCAGTAGTGAATTTTTCGCGCGCGTCCAGGGGGAATACAGATGCATCAGCTGCAAGAATTCCCTGAGAATTTTGGAGTCGCGTCCCCCCGGGCGTTGGAGCGAAGACGGTCCCAAGCGATCTGGGCCCTATCAATCTACGTTGCGCAGGGTCGTCGTTCCAAATGTCATCAATTGTAAAGGATGTTCTGCGGCGCACTACATTCTTGTAAGCGTTTATTTCTGCTGGGTATATTCTTTCTTTGTAGTCAATAATAGTGCTTAAATTGCTGCCAACTACATAATCAAACACAGTGTTTAGGGAATTATTTGCTAGGTCAGGAACAGAGACGTTTAGACGGTTATTTAATGACTCGTTAGAGAATGAATCCAATTCGTTACCGTAGACTACTCTCAACGAAATATCATTTAAGGGACTAGAATCATCTGAATTATCCTCTAGCAATACTATTGTTGGAGAGTAGCGAGAGCTTACAGGCTGCTCAGTGTAGTCAACAAATTCATTTGATTTGAGAGCGCGATTGTATTGGAATGTGCCCCCATTAGATGTCTTCACCGGAACTAGCGAAGGAGGAACTAAAGCGCCTATCTTATTTGTTTCCCGTAGTTTTCTGGCAACCTTGGTTTCACCTGTGCGTACCTGTTTCCAGGTTGGGTAACCCCACGGGCCATTCCTAGTTGTAATTGCAAAGTTAAAGTAATCCGCGGCGGTGTCTAGTGCAGGAGGCTTCCAGTAATCATTATTAATGTAAGAAGCACTAGCATTAGCCGCCAGAGGAAATCCTAGAATATGTGATGAAGCCGTTAAGGGGTCGACAATAGCTGTGTTAAGACCAACGAAAGAAAGGTCTTCATAATCAGAGCCAGTTATAATCAATTCAGACAGGACACTAGCACTATAACAGGTGGGCCCTTGAAGTCCATAGATTGTCAATCCGTGATCTAATGATGCCGTAACCCAGGAGTACTGTTGGGTCGACCTTGGGATCGCATGCTGCACGAATAGGTTATCGAACACCGACGCGTTGGTGCCACCTTCTACAACTCTAGTCTTTGTATTTCTATTTGTCTTGTGCCAAGCAGGTATTGTTACATATGTTAGTTCAGGCACCGAACCAAAAACAGGGTCATGACCAAAAGCGCCTGCATGCAGAGTTGCTAACTGATTTAGACCTCGTGGCTTGCCAATATGATCATCGACCCTAATTGACCCTGTTAAAGAGTTATCTGTATTGGAGCCTGATAATCCTCTGTTAATAATTCCAAGATTACGGTATGGTAAAGCGTTATAAACAGACAACTCTTCGTGTGCGGGATCTCTATAACCCCTAGACAAAACCTCATACGATCCGGGGGACGAGAATAAGTTAACAAACACTGTCTTGTTAGAATTCGCACCATCTCGGTTAGGAAGTTGATATTCCAAATCGCCGCCAGTATTTTCTGTTGAATCTTCCACCAGTGGGAAGCGTCCCCTTGTTGCTAGGGTCTCTGGGTTAGCAGCGAAACTAAATGACTGATCTTGGAAGAATGGGTCATTAATCGATCGTCCAGAAGTCTGTACNACCTGATAGTTCTTTTGATAATTGCCTATTGGATTGTGTACCAGAACTCCGGATAGTCTGGTGCCAACTGATGCCGTTGTCATTAAGATATTCTTAATGTTTACCGGTCGCTTGGCTGTTTCATCTCGGAAGCGCTGCGCAGTTGCTAAATCTGGTAGCCACCCATGTGGTGCTGAGCCGGAAGCGGAATCTAAGAATGGATAGTTTGGCGGTATTATCCCAAGAGCGCCAGATGCTCCTACTGGAATTTCGGCGCTAGCGGGGTTGAGTCCCAAGGCTAACCTAAAGCCCTCGGCTCGGGTAAATCTCGTATCAGAGCCATTATTCAATTCAATGTGACGATAGTATCGGCCTCCGACAAACTTCTCTGTGAATGGACTCTGAGCAGGTATGACAGTATCTGCAACAAAATCATGATGGAGATTAGTAACGGTGACCCCGGGTTTGTAAGAAGCAGATATAGAAGCATTAAAGGTAGTCTGTTCCGAGGTCTCATATAAACTAAATGGTGCTATCTTATTACCATTCATTTTTAACTTATTATAGTTGTTTTTATTTATGTCCGGATTTAAGCCGAAGCCAAGTCTTTGCTTATAGTTCGGGTAAAATTCATCATTTGTGTCCAATAGGTTTTCTACATCTGTATCAAATGACAGCATTATATTAATCGGAATATTGGATGATTCGCTAACTGGCCCGTATGGTTGTGTAGCCTGAAATACAAAATTAACATCTTTGTTTTGGTGCTGGCCTGCGCCGCCCAGGACTTTGGATCCAGCAACAGAGAAGCGATATGGCCGAAGAGCTTCGCGGACTGTTACCTGATCAATGACAGATAAAATAGCGCCCCTTGAATTGTTTACCGCGGTGTTCTCGGAGATTGTGGGATTATCTCTTTCCGCTTTATTCTTCCACCAAAGATACTTCTTTTTCTGATCTCCGTCTTCGGGTGCGTGTACATATTTCCATTTCTGTACCAACTCGCGTGAAGACAGTCCCACTGTTCTTCTTCTAGGAGCGTGGGCAGGATAAAACCCTGTGCCCTGTGGGTCATCGTCTGGAGAAGAGATAGCGTCACCGTAGTCCACATTGCTCACTAAGGATGACGAAAATACATTATTTTCTGAATCTATAAATGGAAAAACATTTCTATACTTGTTTCTTTCGAGAGCGTGACTTTCTATAACGGTTCGAACATTCTCCGCAAAATCAGCTGACGCTGGAACAAGTTGCCCAAGCATAAAGGATAAAGATGAATCAAACCACTTGTAGAATTCATAAAAACGATCAAAATCAATCTCATCATTTCCAACTTTTTCAAAGAATTTTTGTCTTATAAATTTAAGTGTTTTGTATTCATCTCGATAGCGATTGACTCCTTCACCAATCAAATTGTTGAAGTCCTTTAACGTTCCAAACGTATTTATCATTTCTTCAGAAATGACTTTGCTCATACTCTTCTCAAAAGCAAAGAAGTAATTTATTGGTCTTGAATCAATCTTAAATTCTTTTTGATCCTGAGCACTTAAAACTTGGACTGTTTCCGCTGGGGCTATAGTTTCTAGTTCGTTAAGGCGCGCGGCTACAATAAAGTCTTTGTTGATCGGTGACGTTGAAGAGGCTTCAAAACCAAATCCCTTAGCGGTCACCTGTTTGTTTATAATATTACCCAGAGGTCCAAATCTAGTAGACGCCAGTGTGGCAGATCCCGAGGACTCATCCTCTACAATAAATTGCCCTGACGCATTAGAGCCAGTGTTTTGACTAAACTCCCAATTAAATGCTAGCGTATCTAGTTTAGAAACCTCGCCATATGATGCGTCGGTGTCCCACGGGAAAGCATACAAGCTAGGGCGCAAAGCACCGTGATTCTCAGTGTCTAGAGCATGTTCCTGTAGGGCTTGGTCCTCAACATAATCTAGCCAAAATCGACAAGAGTTAACTTTAACGTCAGAAGTTTGCAAAACTGTGCCGGTAACGTTTGTGCGGTGAGCGCCAAGAAAGACTCTTCTTGATCCACTAATAAATGAATTTGGTGGAGAGCTAATTGTTTGGGAGACGGAGAATGTGTTAACAACTTCACCCGATCTTACTTCAACACCGCCAAACACTATAGTATAGTTACCTGTGTCGGCACCTCCAACTAATCCTGCTAGAGGATAATTCTCAGGTTTTATTCTAACTGACAGGTTCCATGTGGAGTCTGTATATACATCCTCGTATAAAGAAGACTGCATGTAGGGAACGTAGCCACCGGCGGTTCCAGTTAATACAAAACGAGCATTGTCAGAGTTTAGTTCATCCCTTACTGTTAAGACCTGAAAATTAACTGCGTCGTCTGCTTGCCAAGATGTATCTGTCTCATCCGCTGAACCACTATGGACACCAAAAACAGATGAACTTATAGCGTTTGTAAACTGATGATTGCTATCTGATAGAAGTGCTTTTTGTGGGAAAGTAACGTCCGCTTCTAAAGTAATAGCATAGCCACCAGTNAGTTCGGTTGCGGATGCTATAACACCNGTAGAGTCTGGATTNGATGGTGATGAAAACGAATATACAACAGCGTTCTTATTAGTATCATTGTTAAAGTTAACAAGTTTATCATTAACAAGAACACTTCTTCTGTTCTCGCGGAACTCATACTCAGTATTTTGAGCATACATATTAAGCTTGATCAATTCATCATCAATGCCAAATGAGCGAATGAGGTTTCTAAACGATTTTTCTGTACCCTTTGACTTGTAGATATAAGTTAGGTTGTTATAGATGTTTTGGTAAATGATGTTTTTTATATCATTTAATGACTTTTCATAAATTCTACCTTCGCTTCTGTCTGCTAGTTTTTCTAAGATATCAGCATCAAGAAAGATATCCGGTGATACAAATCCGTAAGAGTTAAGCTTTTTGTAAGAATATGGAAATGGTTTATTGCTACCACTCGGATACTCAATGTTCTTTAAGTTATTTAAAGAAGAAGCTTGAATATGCAAAGTATCAAAATAACTGGATATGATTTGTGTTAAATATTTTGCCTGTTTTTCGCCTTCTGAATCTTGTTCCGTAATCCAAGCAGGAATTGAATTGTAAATAGAGGCATTGTTGCTCTCATCGTGTGCGGAGCCCGAGCTGGCTAATCTTGATTTGAGTGAGACAACATCCGGGTGGTTTGCTCTAATAATAGGGTCTAAAAACTCTTTCGTGGCGGCATTTGATAGAACTATCGCTGACCCGGTGTTCCTAGAGTTTGAACCATATCCGGTCCATGTTCCATTTGTAATTCGCCCTGCGTAATCTAGAACTACACTATCTGTCGCAGATACTCCTGTAATTCCCTCATTAAATTTATAATAAACACCAAGCTTTGTATTAACGTCTTCCTGAGTATCTGTGAAAGGTTCTGGGTCTGAGTTGGTTCCGCCGCCGATTTGACTTATAAAATATCTTCCTACGTCTTTTGAGCTTCTTAGGGTCTTCCAATATCTGAATTCGTCCAGTGAACCAGACAACTTACCTGAGTAAGCTGGGGCAGATGTGGCAGCAGGATTAGTGATCGCAGCTGCTAAGTTGGCTCGTAGCGCGCCGGTGACTTCATTAATACCGGATGATCCTTGCGTTATCGTACTCCTCAATGATCCATCAATATAAAATTTTGTTTCGATGCCGGCTGATGCAGATATAAGACTAACAGCATAGTGGTGCCAAGACCCATCAGCAACTGACGCAGTCGTGAAAGTGGTGTCATTTGTTAGCGCCGAACGAATCACGCCCGTTGTCCCAGACAGCGCCGTGATTAGAAATGGATTTTGCCCACTTGCGGCGCCGGTAAGTTCAATTGTTAGACGCCCATAGGTTGGGGTATTATATGTCTCTCCGTTCCAAAGATCAAAAATTATTTCTTTCTCTGTCGAGGCGGGGATAAATTCAGTTTTATTCAGCCAGAACTCAACTGTTACGCCATTGCCCTGCAGATCGTATTTAAGGTTGCTTTCCCTGTTGGTGGATGTGTCGTAGTAGTTCGAACCCGTAAAAGCAGTCGAATATGGACTCATCCCATTAGGGTTTGGGTGTGGACCTCCCTCAAAGAAAACATATTCTAAATTAGCCGGGAGACCATAAGTTTCAGTTATCGTTCCAGTGCCCCAGCCGTCTGCTGAAAAAATTGCATACCCATTGGTTCTGGGGTAGAGATTATCAAAAATGTACAGATCAACAAGAGTTGAATTGTTTTCCCACTCTAACTTCTCTCTCAAAGAACCATCATAAGGATAGGTATCATATACCCTCTCAATTGATTGGACATAATACTCTTCGGCTGAGCCGTACCGAGCAAAATTAGCCGGGTCAGAATAATCAACATTAGGAATAAAGCGCTTTTCGTGCTTTATGTCCTCTCTGTGGTATCCTACAGATTCAACTTCCCCACCTATATCTCTAGCGGATTTGTTTGATAGAGAACTAACTTTTGTGGCTTTATCAAATAAGGTTTTAAAACTCATACTTTAATTATCATTCAACTCTAAATTTAAACGTCTGCGGCTGCTCCTGCCAATCACCAATGCTGTCGTTATAGTATGATAATTTTATTTCATACATGTAATCGGCCTCTAACAACGACATATCTAAATCAAAAAAGTTGCCCTCTTTATCATAAGACATATATGTACTTAGGTCCGAACCGGTCCCGTACGGGATGGCTGGAAAATTGTCTGCAACCCGTCGAACAGAAAATGAAGCACTTTCAATAATATCTGTTGGGTTATTAGCGGTCGCGACCGTGTAGAGGGTCGGAGACCAATTTCTATCACGAACAAAGAATCTAAATCGTGCTGTGTCCTGTGTAGAGTATGTTTTTTTAAGGTTCTTGCAAGATGTAATCCTGTTAAAGGTTGGGGCACTGTCATAGGTTGGCATTAGCTCCGGGAAGAAAGAACCGGTGAAGTATTCCACACCGCCCGAGTGCCATACGTCGTGTATCTCCTGTAAGGGCGTAGCAGC
>JGI25132J35274_1000192_pt1 | contig 16951 bp, 30 predicted proteins | sample ETNvirenome_6_30_FD_35274 | JGI IMG/M metagenome (IMG submission 35274)
CTCCNTTCCNCAAACCAATCTCTAATGCTTTCAACTGCACCTTACAAGAAGATAGAAAGCCTTTAGCAACTCCTACCTTTAATCTAGCTTGATACAGTTCGTCTTGATTCTCTGCATAAGTTTCCTGTGCAGTGTTCGTTTTATGACCTTCTGACATCGCTTTAGTCTTTAACATTGCTAACACTTTTTTTACATCAGCCTCTGTTTTAAGTAATTCATATTCAGCTTTTTCAATGACTGGTGCAATACTCCTAATTTGTTGCATCCAGTTTTCTTGTTGTTGTTCATCCATTTAACTTACCCCTATTTTTCTTTTTATTAATAACAACAAACACTTTAGTTTGGTCAACTTATCAGTGCTATGTGCAATCAACATATCTTTTAACTGACTGTCCATCAAATTATTAATAGTCATTATCTTTAGTCCATCTACATTTGATGATATCTTCTTTATCCTTTGCCCAAGTGTCTTGCCACTCCATCGCATAAAAAATTAATACACCTAGCACATTGATTACGACAAAGATTATCAACCCTAAAATAATTGCATCAAACATAGTCTGTCTTTACTTTTTTAGTTTCTTTTCTACCTGACAAGAATTTATCTTGTGTGAAAACAACCCTCTGATTGCCTTCTACCCTAGATTCATAGTAGTGATACTCAAGCATTGAGTCTAACTCTTCATCTGATAATTCTTTTCTTCTTGTATCAAGTATTGACTTTGTGTATGGATAAGCCATTTGCAATCCTCCCTTCAACTATATCAAGCAATTCAAAAAGTTCTGTTTGCATTGCCTCTTGGTTTCTGTATTCTAAGTATTCCATCAAAACATCATGTGCTTTTTCGCCATACTTACTTGTTAGTTCTGTCAGCAAATCTTGGTAAGCCGACTGGAATTGGAAAAATATATACTCGTCTATATTGTTTTCCAACTCCATTACGTCTTCTTTAGTGCCTAGCATACTAAAATGGGATATCTTCCTCTGAAAAATTAGATTCCTCTTTAGGCTCTTCTTTCTTTGGTTCTTCCTTTTTCTCCATAGGTATATCTAACCTAGCATACTTATAGTCATTACCATTCTTTGAAGTCCTATCCCACAAAGCTACTCTAAGTTCAGCATCGCCTCCCTCTTGCACCTTTATTACTAATTGTTTCAACAAGTCCTTAGATAACTCAACTTTGCCTGTCCAATCAGGTTTAGTATCTTTATCCTTAAAATTATTGATATAGATTGCACCATCACTTTGTACTCTTTCTGCCATTTTTTACTCCTTTTCTGACTTAGCACCATCAGGTAAATCCTGTGTGATTTCTTTTAGTTCTGCCATACACTCTTTGTAGAGTTCAGGATGATGGGTTTTAATTTTACCAAACTTAAAACCATTCCCCCTTTGTATGACCCCATCTTCACTGACATCATCACTACTAGCCATAGCTTGTCTAACCTCTGATTTAGTGTCATACAAGTTACAGGTAGTTTTGAATCCATCAAAGAACGCTTCTGCCCAATCCCTACTTTTGAAATCCTCCCCAGTTTCAGGGTCAACATCTTGTTCCTCAACGAAATCAGACTCGTCAATAATATTTTCTTTTTTAGCAGGGGAAGGTTTGCCAACTGACTCCTCTTTTGTGTCATCAGAAGGTGTGTCTTCACCCCCATAGATATAATGCCCAAGACCAAAGAGAGCCAAGCATTTAACAAGACATCGCATCTTGGTATCACTTACCTGTCTTGAATTAGGATTCTCGACTGCATTGTTCTTGTAGTCCATAACTGGCAACCACATTTCCCTAATCAGGTTACCTATCTGCACCCTACATCTAACTTCTGCACTTCCATCAGGCATCTGCACATAAGGAATACCAGTTTCCTTTTGCTCATAGAATCCAATCTTAGCATCAGGATAGTGTTCCATAAGGATACCCCATGCCCATGCCCATGATAGATAAGATAGATTCATCTTCTTCTCTATGTGGTCGCTACAATCTATCTTTGAAAGCGTATCCCACACATCTTTATAGGTTAGTTCTTTAACCTCTTCTTTAGCTTTAGCCATTTNTTATCTCCTCTTGATACTGANTACAAAATTCAGCAACACTGCAATAGCCTTTGCATTTTACATATTCCCCTTTGGAATGTTCAATACTTAGGTTTGCAACATCACTACCCTCGATGTACTTTTCAGCCTCTTCAAGAGAAGGTAAGACTCTTACAGCAGTTTTCCTACCCTTCTTAATTACTCTGAAAGTATCATCCTTTTTCCACCTCTCCTCGTCTGTGCAACGAGGAGGTTCATCGCCTAACAGAAAAGTAGTTTCTGCTTGTTGATGAAGTAGAACCCTGTCCTTGATAAACTCATCTTGTTCATCAAAACTCCAAACTGGTATTTTAATAGTAGTAATTGCACTGGGAGGGTAATCACCACCNCTTCGCATGTATTCGTTTTTGTTCCAGTCTCNNGCNANTGCAATAATATTTAACTGGTCAATAGTTTTTCCTGTGTGCNTTTTGTGTAGCCAAGCATANCAATTAAGTTGNTGTTCCCATTCAGGTTTAGTNCCCTTGTTTGCATTGATGATTGTCCAAACAGAAGTCACCTTGTAATCCTTTAGTGTATTTTCTTCCAAAGAAAAGCTATCTGTTTGNCCACTGATAGTCCAACCAAGTACCTCTGCAAAGTATCTTTGTTCTGTGATTGTATCTTTGTGATTCTCGTTGGCTCTCTCCAACAAAGTATGAATACTTTGCCCTAGTATCTTCCATATTTCATCAGAGTAGTCAGCAGTAATTTGTTCAGAATGTGCATCGTTCAACAATCGCACTCTTGGAGATTGCAGTAAACCTGTTACAGATATCACTGCTTTACCTTTTGTGTACTGGTCGTTTTCAATCGCCCTGATAATCTCAACAGGGAGATTGTACTTGTTAGTGTATTTCAATTACTTATTATCTTCGACTTTGATGCCTTGACTTTCTAGCATCTTGATTAAAGCCTCTTCAAGCACCTTTGGGTCTGTATCTTTATCGACAACAAGACCCTCTAACTTTTCTTTTTTAGTTTCTTCTTTACTCATTTTGTTCTCCACACTCCTATACCATCTTCCATTTGTCTGACAGTAAATTTTTTATTTGGGTTCTTGTATGTATATCGTAATACAAAATTGCGAACCACCCTATGTTCAGTAGCAACCTTAGTCTTAGGCATTGGCACTTTAACCATATCACCAACATCCATGTCCTCAATAGGCAGATTGTACTTTCTTGGTTTCCCCTGTTTGTTTTTAGGTAGAGGAACACCCTTTACTATTTCAAAGTCCATTTTCGTTATCCTTATCCCCCACCTTGTACTCCTCTAAACATCTTTCTTTTAATTCCTCATAGGTATCAAAAGCATTATGATTTTCTGTAAAATCGTTTATCCAATTTATCAATCCTTCCCTTGAAGTTATTTGAAAACTTTTATTGGTACTATGATTATAAAAATGTATTGGTTTAAAATTATTATTCATCTTCAAAGTCGATTACTATAAGTCCTCATTTGTACGAATAGATGAATTTACACAATTGCAAGCCTGTTCCATTGCCCTAATGATACCTTTTTTGTTTGGTGCGAAAGAGATTGTATATAATTCAGGCTCACACTCAAATTCTCCATTGTTTATATACTTTCTTGCACTGGCTTTATCTCTAAAAATCATGCAGTTTTCGTTGTAGTCACTATCTGAAACAAAATATACTTTCATATTTACTTCTCCTGTTCTGCTAAAATACTTTCAATCATTTTAGGGGAATGACCTTGTTCTGCTAGGCTATCCCAAGTTTCTTGAATCTCCCATCTTCTAATTCTCTCAAGCAAAGATGTAGCACATTCACTTCTGCCTTCGTGGATACCCAAAGTATCATCAGATAATTCTTCGTCTCCATTTAATACAGGCTCGTTGTGTTCTATCTCACCCTCTAGCCATTCAGTTATGTTGCTTAATATATCATTGAGATAGTAAACCTGATTCCTCAAGTTATGTATCTCGTTGTCCATCGCTTTNAGTTCATGTTTCATTTTTACTCCCATTTTAATTTACCTGTGTTGTAGGTAGTTTGTACCCTTGATGCAGTGCCAACCATGTAGCAAACACTGTATCGTAATTATTAACACCTTCAAAATCTATCATGCCAATAAATTTATATTCGACATCATCAGCATCGACAGAGTTCCAGTGTTTAATCTCGTTCTTGAAGTCAAGGGCATCCATCTTATCGACAAATGCCCTAACCTCTTCACTGATTACGTTCTTTTGCTTATCCCATGCGACATAGGACACACATTTTTTATCCTTGTAATAGGATGCAAGCCTTTTCTCAAACTCGTCTAAAGGATAACCACTCATTCTTCACCAAAGAATATTCTGCCTTTCTGTTCCATTGTGCCATGCTTATAGAAAGCCTTTGCAATTTGGGTAATCATATTTTGATAAGACATTTTATGGTTAAGGTTATTTCTAAAATCCCAACCTTTTCCACTGGCTATAGTTTGTAGCTTGCCTACAAATCCACTTTCAGCTTGAGAGTAGTGTTGTGGAGTAGGATAATCGCAACAGAGTTCATGCACTGACTTGTTATCGTTAATAAAAGAATCAAGAATAGACTTGCCTCTTAAAGAGTAAGATTCATTCTTGTATCTCTTTTCGCACTGCGACATCAAGTTTTTATCCCTATGAACAAGGCTTGAAAGGATAGGTATTGCTAGACCATCATCCCACTTCAAACCTTTATAGACTGCATAGCTGATTGACTCTGCATCTATGACAACAGGTGATGACTTCTCTAAGTCAGCCTCCACTTGCTTATCATCTACAACGATAACATCATCAGTAGCATCTGCATCTACGATTATAGCTTTAGATTTTTCAACCTTAGCATCATTCTCTTTTACTAATGCTCTAAGTTCATCAGCTTGCAGTTCAAGTTGATTAACCTTTTGCATTATGTCCTCATTGATTACAGAGTAAACAACATCTATGTTGTCAACAATGGTTTCAATGATACGCTTGACTTGTGTTGTCTTGTTGACCCCACTCGTCTTATGTATGTGGTCTAAAATAGACCATACTTTATCCCCAACATCAAACGTGATGGTTTGGAGGGTTTGCTTATTTACTTTCATGTTCCTAATATAACACAAAAATCAGATTGGTCACAAAAAAGATACAAAAAGATGATATTTTTATTACAGCATTTGTTTTTGGTGTTTTTTTCGATTACTATAATCAAATGCTATCGCTTGAGGAGAAAAAACTTATTGACTACATCATATTGAAACAAGCAATTCGTGATTTAGCCTCTAAAAATGTTAGCACTTCTGAATCAGCATCAAAATTTTTTAGGTCTAAAAGTTATGTGCGTTTGTGTGTGTCTTTGGACATAGATAAACAAGCTATGGACAAATCTTTAGTTGAGTTGGAAAGTTATCCACTTATAAGTAGAAAAAAACTTGCTAATAAGATGGCAAGAATGATAGATACTTTAAGTTTTTTGAGGGAGTCTTAGTAGGTATGTACTTACTAAGTTTTAATTAATTAGTAACTACTAAGTAGTAAGTATATACAAGTATGGAGGAAAAAATATGGATGTCAACCAAGACATAAAGAGTAGTACGAATAATTTATCACATGGTCAGCACAAAATAGTTTGTCCTTTATGTGCAGATACAAGAAAGAAAAAAAGAGATAAGTCTTTGTCTGTAAACATAGATGGGGAACGTATTGTGTATAACTGTCATCATTGTGGCAGTAATGGTGCAGTAAATAATAAATCAAGTTGGAGTAAACCAAAAATGCAAGTAGTAAAACAACAACCAAAGAAACAAGAGCCAATAGAATTACCAAAACAGGATGACATACAGGAGAGTTTGGCATGGTTAGAAAATAGAGGTATTAGCAAGCAGATTGCTAGCAAGACAGGAGTTGTTCTGGGTAAGAAAAAATATAAACCAGTCATAGGTTTTTCCTACGCTTCAGCGAAGGGTGATGTTTACGCAGTGAAATGGAGAGTTGCAAATGGTGACAAAATCTTTTGGTGGGAAGGAAATGCACAAAAATTATGGGGTAATAACCCAAAAAACAAGGACTTAGAGGATATAGAAAGCACTATTGTTATTACAGAGGGAGAAATGGATTGTCTTGCTATCAAAGAAAGTTTCAAAGACTATGCAAACATAGATGTTTACAGTGTTCCACATGGAGCATCATCAAAGATAACAGATGGAGTTTTAGACCCAAGCGAGGACAAGAAGTTTGCTTATCTATGGGAGGAAAGGGAAAAGTTTGAAGGCNTAGAAAGGATAATCATTGCNACAGATAATGACGAGGCAGGCGATGTTTTGGCACAAGAATTATCTCGAAGATTGAATATAGCAAGATGCTATCGCATGGATTACAAAGGAAAAAAAGATAGTAATGATGTCTTGATGCTTGATGGTGCAGAAACACTAAGGACTATGGTATTAGAGGCAAAACCTATACCTTTACATGGTCTAAACAGTATGGATTTTTACGCAGATGAGTTCCAAAACTTGTATGAACAGGGAAAACCTACAGGTGCAAGCACTGGATACCCAAGCGTTGACGAGTTATTCACTCTTAGCACTGGTAATTTAATCATCACTACTGGATACCCAAGCGAAGGGAAGTCAGCGTTTATTGACCAGTTAATAATAAATTTAGCACGGCAGTCAGGTTGGAAAACATGCTTTTGTTCGTTTGAAAAGCCACCAAGTTTACATGCAGTTCAGTTGTCACAAATACTGACTGGCAAACCTTTCTTCGAGGGTGCAAATGAAAGAATGAATCAAGAAGAAAAGGACTTCGCTGAAACATGGATAAAAGAACACATACTGTTTCAAGATTACAAAGGGGGTGAATTGCCTACGATTGAGGCGATATTAGAGAAAGGTGCATCAGCAGTAATGCGATATGGTATTAGAGTTTTAGTTATTGACCCATATAACTTTGTGCATAATGACAAAGGTGGTTTAGAGACAGAAACGATAAGCAATATACTTACCAAAGTACAGTTGTTCGCAAAGCAACATCAGTGTTTGGTGTTCTTTGTCGCACATCCTAATAAACCTTTTGTCAGGGATGGCAAAAAGAATGTCTGTACTGGTGTCGATATTAGTGGTTCTATGGCATGGTTTTCTAAAGCTGATATGGGATTAACTGTATATCGTGGGGAGGAAAGTGTAGAGATACATTGTTGGAAAGCTAGATGGGGTTGGAATGGTAGGTTAGGCAGTGTAAAATTAATCTTCAATCCTGTTAATGGTAGATATGAAGAGTACGAAACAGTTGAAGATGACTTCGATTGGGATTTCTAAAGATGCCCAAGTGAATGAGATTGGCACTCCATATCTCCACAAAAGAAACAAAGTAGGTCTAACAACACTAGGGAAAAGTAAAGTTGCAAGGGCGATTGTCTATGACCAACACATCATAGACAAAGCCTATCTCAAAGACTTAATCACTGACACACAACACAATGCACTCAATAAATACTTTGAATTAATAAGTAAAAGTGGTGCTTTCACGTCAGGTGTGTCAAGCTCATCGGAAAAAATATTTACCAGTCAATATTCTCCACCGAGTTCCAAAGCAGTTGTTCTTCTTAAAGTGCAAAGGTTCATAGTGGCAGAATGTGGGCAGACAGTTGAAAAGAAATTGTGGAAAATCATGTGTGATAATCCACAAAGTTTAAATGATATTGATGTAAAAGTTTTGGTGGTTTCTAGTGATGCTTTATTAAGTTATTGGTTTACTGGTCAGCAGTCTCCTGTTTCCCTATTTCAGCAAGCCTTGACAAACCCACTGTAGTTTCTGATTCAGTAAAAGATTTTTTTACCTCTTCTACTTCTTGCTTAGGTTCTTCTAACTTAACTTCTACGTTCTTAGCATTAGCCAAAGAATGTATCATGTGAATTATTTGTTTGTTCAGACTTCTATTTTCTGCTTTAGCTAAAGCATGAGCCAAGCTATAAGTTTCCTCTGAACATCTAATGAATAGACTTTTCATCTTCTTGTATCTCCTTGTAAATTATTTTAGGACTTTCTAAAATCTCACCTATCGCAACACTTTCTCTACCCACTTGCCAAAACTTGCTTTCTTGTAGAGTTTCTATTGCATGAGCCATGTAATGTTCGTTAGCTTGTAGCAAAGGATTGTCTAGCAAACTGATAGCATAAGTCATGGCATCTACCTCGTCATCAAATATCCATACTTGATGTCTCCACTCTCCAACAGAGTTGTATTTATCATTGGTGTTGATATCAAAAGTGTGCCTAATAACTGCGAACATAGGTAATAGTATAAAGCAAATTGATAGCAAAGTGAAAACAAAAAAAAGGGGAAGAGTATCTCATCTTCCCCTTCCTAGCTTACTCAATATGGAGGTATTGAATATTAACTTTTAAGAGTATGTAGGTGTTGTATTAGGATTGTTCCTTTAATTCCCATCCTTGTATTAGGAAACCTACGATTGTTATTTAATCATAATAGATAGCATACTGCAATAGATATCCACAACTTATCCCCAGTTTTTTCACAGCCTCATCTGACCAGTAAATATTTATTTTTAACGTCCTAAAGCACGTGAGTAAACACTATCATCCAACATGACTGACAAACATATACTGGTTTATATTTTTTTTTAACGTCCGTCAGAAACATCAGTAAGATGACAGTGTTCTAACCCCCCCCACTTTTTTTAGACCAAAAAAAAAGGCGAGAGCCACTCGTTAAAGTGACCCTCGCCTAATTTATTATGGAATGTATAAGATTTCTTGCTCATTCCTATCATCAAGATAGGCAAGAACATCAACCTTATTAATCTCTTTTTCAAAGACAGAGTAATTGCTCCCCCATCTATTAGCGAACCATTTTGCAGTGTCTTTGTTAAGAGTCCAAGAGAAACCTTTATCATCCATGCCACCTCGATAAATAGTTAATTTATCAGGCATTGATTCAAGAGTTTCTCGTTCATCTTCGTTCATCATTAATTGGGGTTCGTCTCTATGAGTTTTCAAAAGACTATGCCAAAGAATTTTATTCTCGAAGATATTTTCAGAGTCCAACCAAACATCCTTAAACAACCACCAAAAATCTTGCTTAGATATATCCCATTCCAATACTTCACTATGAAAGATTCTCACTCTGTAAGGTCTCTCATGCAAAAAGACATATTCAGAAAATTTATGGTTTCGTTTTGCTTGNTTCAACATTTCTTTCTTTCGCTGATACATTGAATTTATATCATTGATTACGAAATCATTATCGTTGTAAGGAGTTACCACTAAAGGATGGTGAATTAATCTAAATCCACCATCCAGTTCAACGATATGCGATTTTAAATGAGGATTAAGATTGCTCATTATTGCCCTCCTTTTTTATACCTCTAGGGTATTTAAGAAAGCACGCAAAGATTTGCCAATCTTCCTTAGACATAATNTNAGGTAAATCAGCAATCATGGTTTTNCTAGACAAACCATATTTGAGTTTTAACTCTGCTANGATTTTGTTAGATGGTGCTTTCATCATACACCCCCACGATTACTTTGCCTCGCTTAATCTCAATCCTCAACAGGTTACCAACGCTAGCATAATGCTTGATATCCTTGATGGATATTCGTTTATCGCCTCTGCTATTGTTGACTCGATAGAAGTTGATAACAGTATCCTTATGAATATCCTTCAAAAAGAAACTGATATCAATTACTGCATCGACAGAATGTTTTTCACCACACTCCATGTTTGCATAATCTATCCCCAGTTGTAGTGCAAAATCGACAACAGTTTTATTGGCATCAATTATGCACTTATCAAGCATAGTTTTAGTCAGTTTAATTAAACCCACTTTCCTATTCTTCTTACTCATTATTACCTCCTATTCAGTAAAAAGATTTACTAAAGCACACCACTCGCTTGCACAAGTTGTGTACCACCTGCGAAAAAAATATTTACTGGTCTATATTCTCTTTCGCTGTTCCACTTGCTCTCGCAAGTAGTGTTCTGTTTCGACTCTTTTGAGTCCACCTACCTACAAATAGATAAGTGCCACTTTTTCGTGGTCATCAGTGAAAATACACATTTTCAGACAGAATTTAAAAAAATTGGATTCACCTCGCTTTGTCTAAGACGATATCAGAGGGGGGTCAAGGGTCTAAGACCCCTGAAAAAACCCCCTCTTAAATCGCACCTAAGAGTTGATGACAGAAATATCAACAGGATATATCTCACCAAAAGGTATATCAGACCTACTAGGTTCATGATAATGCCTCTCGTGAGTAATACCCCAAAAGACAGGTACATCAGGTTCGACATCAGCACTAACCTCACCCCACCCATCAGTGAAGTAAAGGAAAGCACAGACATCATCGACATCATCAGAATGTTCGTTGAACAAGTTGAAAGGAGGGTCGAAGTGAGTACCCCCACCACCTCTAACTTTGAACTCAAGGTCTTCATTCTGCGATAAATCGAATTTATCCCACCATTCGCCATCAGAGTTTTTGTGAACCCTAGTGTCACAATAACAAACTCTAACTTTCTCAATACCTAACTCCTCACAGATTAATTGCACTACTTGAGCAATGTAATCTAATTCAGGCTGTGATACTGAACCACTGGTATCAATGGCAATAGCAATTTCGCCACCACTATTAACACCAATCTGCGAAGGCAAGTTAATACCTCGCCAAGCATGTCTTTTGTTCAGCCTATTCCATGAAGATAATGTCTTCATACTGCCAGTTAGGAAATCTCTGATACGTTCTATCCAATCAATAGTCGCACCTTTNATTTCATTAACTGCACCCCCAAGNGATGAATCGCCAAACATACTCGCAGTTTTATCAGCAAGAAAAATCTTACTTCTAAGAGTTTGTTCTAATTCATCTAATTCAGCTTGAGATTTAGCAGAACCATCTTCATTTTGGGCATCCAATACCTCACCTACAAGAGTTGGGATATTGTCATACTTAGACTCGCCAGTAGATGATTGTTCGTCATCTCCCGCAGAGCCATCATCAGAAGAATATTTACCAGTCGATGATTTTTTCTCTTCAGCCTCTTCAGAAACATCAGAGTCGCCATTGCCACCTTGAGATTCATCAGCATCACCATCATCGCTTTCGCCATTGCTAGCATTAGCTTGATTGATAGCATCTTGAAGAGCATCATCATTGGTATCTAATATTCTGTATATCTGTTCAGCAGACATGCCATGATATTTTCTATCTAAGAGTCCACCATCAGGAAGAGATAACCTCAAGTCATAAACAATGTATGAATTGATTGCATAGTCGCAAGCAATATTCCAAAGTTTGTGATTACGATTACCTCTTCTTAGAGGATGTTCAAAGACAACGTGCAATGCCTCATGGATAAGAACCGCCTCAATTTCTTGAGGCTCGATTGTTGAAACCCATTTAGGATTCCAAAATATTCTTTCACCATCAGTCGCCATAGTGTCGTGTTGCTCTGACTCTACTAGGTCTAAACCTAGTAGCATCGAGGCAATACCTATGTCTTGCCTCATTAGTCTTGCACGAGCCTTGATGATTACATTTACATCAGTCATTTTTCTTACCTCCATANAAAGAGTCTAAAAGACTATTNTTTAGAGGGTCGATAACTTCTGTAAGATTGTCAGANACTGTTTGCCTTTTGGACTCACCAATTTCAGTTTCATCCCTAAGAGAATCAACATTATTAATTTGGGCAAGTATTTGTACTAACCCTTGATGAGCCTTAGCAACATCTTTGTCATTACCCAAGATGTCAGCATTGACAGATGGAATCATCTGAACATTAGCCTTGAACTTTTCGATACTTGAATTCTTAAAGAACCCACCCTTTTGCTTTTGCTTAGGGTCGTATGATGCAAGTTTTTCAGCTAGATGTTCGCCTTGCTCGATAATGCCACCAACAAAATCACGCATAGTATTTTCAATATTTCTACGTTCTCTTTTGATAGCATCCCTTTCTATCCTCTTGGCTACTTGTTCAGATGCAGTTGTTCTGATATCTGTCCCATAAGAGGGCAACGCTTGTATCTCAAATTCAAATTTGAATTTGCTTTTAATAACATCGACATCAGGATAATCAGATATCTTGAACGCATCACCTAAGTCAGACCTCGCTTTCTCGATATATCGAGGATAATTTTCGCAAAAGCCATCAACCTCTTTGAAAAAATCATCACGAGCCTTACTCATTATGGCTAACAAGTCATCAAGCCTTGTATTAGGACACAATCTCCAACCACTAAGNACTTTGCCTTCGTCATCAGTAGAACTGTCATCCCATGCAAGGGTTAAAGGATAGAACTGACCATTACGAACCTTGTTNATNATTCTGCGAAATTGTTTATTCGCATTTACACCTACAAGATGTTTCGCAACATGCAAGCATCTATCGTCATCAGCTTTAACGTCATCCGCTAAAGCCACTCTTAAACCTTTATCAGTTTTGATACCACTCCAAAACTTCGTAGTTAAACGAACCAATGTCGCAGTTTCAGATAAAGGACTTCTAGTATTTTGATTATTCATAAAACCTCCATTTTTGAATATTTACTAGTTAATAATATTTTCCCCAGTATTACTGAGAAAAACCCTTACCCCCTCAATCGAGGGCATGGTACATCACTGTATCCATGTTTAAGGTTTCGTCTGCTAAGAAAACGCAGACTCGTCAGAGGGTCTTAAAGGAACTCAATCTCTGCATTGTCAATTTTAAATTGAGCATAGGCAGAAGTATTGATAACCTCACTTCTCTTTTCCTTACACTGTCTTACAAAAAAGATTGCAAATTCAGGAGTAGGGAATTGCTTGATGTAGGCAAGAGCATTTTCAAAGAAGTCTTCAACATCTGAACTATCAGCACTGGTCACTCTTTCAGCAAGAGCAGTACCAGTGGCAAAACATAGACCAGTTGAATCAACAACCTCAACATCCTTGCCATTCACAATGTCTGTCAGATTAGGAACATCTTTTGAGAGTACACAGAAGTTGTGGAACTCATAAGATTGTTCTTCACCTACAAGACTTTTGGCGATGGATTGCACACTGTCGTCAATACCCACTGCATTGAGAATCTTTGAAAGATTAACCCACTGTCTAGGGCATGGCTGTGGTGCAATGACTTTCGCATCAAATTGCTCAAGGGCATGTGGCTGAAAACTTAGATAACCCAACACAGTTGAATTAACATCGTTAGCTAATGCCCAGTCGTACCAGTCATTGAAGTCAACATCAAAATCTATCAGTGATAGCCTTGATATAACTTGCGATGGTAATTTACTGGAACTTGCTCTATCGCTTGCTCTATTTGATGCACACACAACACTCCACCCATCAGGCAATTCATACTCGCCTAATTTTCTCTCGTCAATTAGTTGAGCAACAATGCTCTGCACACTAGGATGCGATTGTGCGTATTCGTCAAAGAATAGTACCCCATGACCACTTACAGGAAGATTACCCAAAAAGGCTCTCTTTTGCTCGTTCTTTTCATTGATGTATGGCAGACCACCTAAGTCCACAGACTCATACAAAGATAGTCGAAAATCAATATAACCAAACTCTTTATTGCTTGGGTCAATTTTATTAACAACCTCTTTGGTATCTGCTAACTTTTCAGCTAGTCCACGAACTATTGCAGATTTACCTACACCAGTCCCACCAATTAAAAAGGGTACTACCCCACCTAATAAGCATTTATATAAATGCTCTTTTACTTTTGATGATTTCATATTTACCTCCATAGTAGTTGAAACCTAGTAAAAAAGATTAACCAGTAAATATTTATTTTCACTGGCTAACCACCAAATTCTGATTTCATACTTTCGTAATCATCAGTTGGGATAACACATCCCAATATCAGAATAAATAAGGGGGGAATAAATCCCCCCTAATTGATGCTTTATAAAGTATCCAAATAAGGACAACCAAGACTAGACCATCTAATTACATAGTTTTCATAAGGGTCAATTTCATATTCAGGAAGTCCACCCAAACTATTATTGATAGTTAGTATCTGCTTGCCTTTTACTTGCTTGATATAAATTGGGTCAGTACCCCAATCTTTAGCAACCACTTCAAAGATTCCATTAAGTCTCTCCCTTGTTGTCACAGTGTCATATCCACAAAGACAAAAGGCAAGGTCATAACTTTTAAGATGACTTCGATAGTCGAAGAACTTAAAATTATTCATCCAAGCAATTCGATGGTCATGCAAAAAGAAACCATGTTCACGATTTAGTTTCTCTCTCATGTCATCGCCATGCCAAGATGCGAACTTAACAATTTGCTCAACACGAGTATTGCCTTGTTGTGCATCTTCGTTATTAATAAAAGCATCAGCCATTTTTTGAGTTATTTTTCTCATAATTTTGCTACCTCCATAGCTTAGTATTTCTTGAACCCCAAAGAGGATTCTCGTCAGCATGTTAATTCATGGATACTGGGGGGAATAAATCCCCCCTTGAGTCTAACTACATGCAGACCAAGCAACACCTTTTTTTAATGTGATGTTGATAGGCTTACCAATCGCTACCCCACTGTTAAGGTTATCAGTGCATTTACCTTTAATAACCTTGATGTATTCATAGCCACCTTGATTACCNCTAACCAAAGTCTGCTCGCCATCAAAATTTTTAAAGATAGACTCGTCATTATTTTTATTCAATAAGTACATTGTTTTATTCCTCCATAGAATAAGTTTTTAATAATTAATCCACGATGTCGTGGATACCAATACTAGGTAATTGCTTACCTAGTTTCGCCACCTTTCAGTGTTGCTCGTCAGTTGGTTCGACTCTCCAAAAATAAGTCAAGTAGTCAGTTTCTTCCCAATAACCATTTACAGGCTCACTTTGGCAAACTGTCCAATTCAACCATGCAGTAGCTTTAGCTTTTGCAAGTTTTATGTCATTGCATTTTAAAGCCAAGAAACCACCACATCTTTCAATCGCATCAAAATAAATTGTATGACCCACAGGGGTAACACCAGTTTCATCTTTAACGATAACTACATCATTTTTCATATACATACCTCCATGTATGTTTCTTGTACCCATCCATCTACTAGCAACATGCTAGCAAACTGGATACTCATTCAGCTTGTTAATTCAAGGACACTTGGAGGAAGTGTCCTCAAAGTTATTCCCCTCGCACTCTTTAATCTTTACCATTCGAATCAAGGCTACTAACCTGAACGTGCAAGGACTTTCCTTTGAGATTTGTGAGTCTTGCTTTCTGCTCTCTCACACTCGCCACTTCATTAGGGGGATTCAGAGTTGGGCTTTTACCATCCNCTCATTGGAGGATGAACCTACCCAAGNCNTACTTCGAGACCCTCACCTTTAAACCTTTAGAGTACCCATCGTGGGCGGTGGCTAGCTTTTAAAGTCATCATCGTTTTGGACTTCGTTATGAGAACCATTATACGCTTATTGTCATCATATTCAACATCATAATAGCTAGCAGTATGTGAGCGTTCCCAAACTAACCATGACGAGTTAATATTCTTTGCATGAAGAAAGATAAAACGCCCAAGCTAGAAGTCGTAAAAAAAGAACCTGAACTCACCATCAAGCAAAGGCAATTTGTGAACGAGATTGTTAAGGGCAAGTTGGGAAGTTACAAAGAGGCTTACGCTAAGGTCTATGACGTTACCTTAACCAAGCAAGGGAAGATTCCTAAATGGGTGGAGGTGGAGGCAAGCAGACTCTACTGTAACCCTAAGATAGCACTAAGCATACAAAAGGCTATTGAACGTAAAGAGGTCTCTTCAGTTGCATCCAGTCTTAGACTCAAGAACTATGTCATAGAAAAGCTGTACCAAGAATCAACCACTGGCTCTGATGCATCGAGAGTTAGAAGTCTAGAATTATTAGGGAAGACCATAGGACTATTCTCTGACGTTGTGGAGACCAAAGAGGCTAGACCATCAGACGAGATTCAATCAGAGTTAGAGGAACGTCTAGCGGAACTCCTAGCAAGTAAATAGCAGAGCAATACCACCCTATTTTTGACCCTCTATATAACAGACCCCATCCCCCCTTTTTGCTGTGCGTCACGCACGACATACATACATAGTAATTTGCACATTCATATAGTAGTTTTCACAGGTAATTGCTTTTTGCTAGCATGTATTTAGTGTACCCCACCCCCTATTTCTGTAGTTTTTTAATGGGTCCCATACCAATCGAAAAATTTTTTTGCAATTTTTTGTTGATTTTTCTTGTGAAGAGGTGCAATATTGTAAAATCTGTAGATTCTTATATCTAGTACACAGACATTTAGTTTACAGATGGCAAGTATGTACCTACTATATGGATTACCTAGTAAGTTTTTTTATTTAGTACATAGTTATTAGGTATATACTAACTAATTAGTATGAATAGCCACTTAATAAGCAAGATACATAGCTTAGATGTAGAAGAAAAGCGTGAGTTATTGGGTCTATTAGAAGAATTAGACAAGGCTCAGGCTAGAGAGAAGTGCGGAAATGCCTTTTTGCCCTTCGTTAAAGAGATGTGGTCTGCTTTTATTCATGGTAAACACCACGAAATCATGGCTGAGGCGTTTGAAAGGGTCGCAAACGGAGATTTAAAGCGATTAATCATCAATATGCCTCCTCGTCATACTAAGTCAGAGTTCGCATCGTACCTATTACCTGCATGGTTCTTTAGGAAGATACCCAGATAAAAAGATTATTCAGACGGCTCACACGGCTGAGTTGGCTGTAGGGTTTGGGCGAAAGGTCAGAAACCTTGTCAACAGTAAAGATTTTAAAGAAATATTCCCCGATGTCAGTTTGCAGGCTGACTCTAAAGCAGCAGGACGTTGGAACACCAATAAAGGTGGAGAATATTTCGCCATCGGGGTAGGTGGT
>JGI25132J35274_1000197_pt1 | contig 16747 bp, 8 predicted proteins | sample ETNvirenome_6_30_FD_35274 | JGI IMG/M metagenome (IMG submission 35274)
AAAGTACAGTTGCAGTGTGTTATTAATTTTGAAGATGAAGATGATGTAATGGCTTGGGAGTATAACGATATAAGAAAATTCTTTATCAAGAAGTTAAAAGCAAATGAGATCAGCTATTTTCATGTGTCTTCTGCTAAAGAAGGTAGCTTTAAATTTACCCCTTGGATACAAGAGATATTAGACGAAGATGATGACGCAGCCAGCAGCAGCAAATAAAAATATTTACTGGTATAAGGTTTTTTCCCAGGCTGCTGTCGGGGATAAAAAATATTTACCAGTCTATGATCCTGGGAGCCAGCCGTAAAATTTTAAAAGGAGTTGATGATGATTGAACATTTAGAGAAACAGCTTGAAGAAAGAAAGCAAAAGTGGTGGTCTTGGCATAAAGCCAATCCTAAAGTGTGGGAGAAGTTTGAGGAATATACGTTTGATGCCATTAACAGTGGTAGAAAGCACTACTCACACTGGGCAATAGTCAATAGAATTAGGTGGAATAAAGAGATAGAAACAAAAGGTGGGGAGTTTAAGATCAGTAATGATTATATCTGTTTCTATGCACGTTTATTCCACGCTAGATATCCACAACATAGTGACTTTTTTAAACTAAAGCCACTCAAAGAAGAAAAAGAAATAGAGTATTACAAGTCGAAAGGCTACAACAAAGTCACTAGACTATTTAACTAGACACCTCTCATTACAGGGATATTAGCTTTATCCCTTAATTCAGGCACGATTGCCAGTCGTCTATCTCTTTCTAACTCCATTTGTTTAAGCAATTCAGATTTAGCTGAAGCAGAGATATCTGTTCTTCTTAGCAGTCTATCTCTACGTTTTCTGTAATTATCTAAGTACCTTTCAATACTTCTGACTTGACCTTTAATGTTTAACACGCCTTGCATATTGGAACGATAGGCAGAGTATTCATCAAATCTTTCGTTCTTTCTTAACTTGTTCATGGTCTGCACTACAGTATCAACCTCACTTCTTAATTCATAGAACTGTTGTTGCAGTCCTCCGCCTGATCTATCTATATCCAGTAACAGTCGTCTTAATACAGGCACAGAGTTTAAGTTAGGTGGTATCAGAGGCGTTCCTGTAACCCCTCTAGCGGTCACGTCTGCTATATCCAGTACATAACCCCCTAGTGTCCCTGTATAACCTCTTAGAACGTGCTCTAGCTTTGCAGGAGATATNTTAAATGTTTCGCCAATAACTCTTAATAATTCGTTGGAACTGGGTCGTGCTTGTAGTCCTCTCTCTAATTTTTGTTGATAGTAGGGNACNATCTCAGTATTGGTAAATGTATTTCTGTTTTGATATACCTCAGCNAATGGTTTTAATAGTTGGAAACCNAGACCTGCATCAAAGAATGGTACTTTTGCTGATGTACCTAATTGTCTTTTGACTGATGTTAGAGGCTCAGGCTCTATCTCTCGACCCATAAACTCGTCTATAAACCTCTCAGGGAATGTTTTAAACAACATACCTACCTCAAATGGTATCGGTATCTTTAATGCTGGTATGCCATCTGCTAAAGGTATAATCCAGTTATCATCTCTGACTTCTCTTCTAAGATTTTGATATTCCTCATCATCACTAACCATCATGTAATACAGAGCAGTTAGAGCCATGAGGAATCCACCTCTGGTGAAGGCTCTGCGTAATATTCTTTTTCTTACATCATCCCTGGATTCTCCTTCCTGAAGTTTGTCGGAAGCAGAATATTTACCAGTAAATGATCTAAACAAGACATCAAGACCCTGTATTCTTGCGTTCAAAAATGGGATTGCAGCAGTGATTGTTCTAAACATTGGTGACAGTCCACGTCTACCAAAGTTAATAATCTCTAATGCTTGGAAAGCTGCCTCAGATTGAGCTTGTGCTTCTGTGTAGCCTTCTTTAATAAGTTTGTTATAGACTGAATCATAAACAGCTTTTCTAGTTGCACCATCAGATTTAGTTGTTAATGCACCCAAACCATCCCAAAGTTTAAAGAACATATCTTTAGCATTGGTAGAGTTATCAGGCTGTAAACCCTGTTGTCTTAAACTTCTATCAATAAACTGTTTTACACTGCCTTCATCATTTTGGAAATCGTATCCACCTAACACACCAAACTTCTCTAAGTCTTCCATGTCAGCAAATAAATTTTTGAATGAATCTATAACAGGAGTAAATCCGTCAGCACCAATCGGTGCACCTGATGTGACAGCAGATGAAAGCGTATCCCTAAGTACGTTGACAACAACAAATCCTGGGTCACGAGTCACTGTATCTCTTAACAATGAAGCAGGTGCAGCTAGTAATTTAGTAATAAAGTCAGTCTGCATACCTCCCACAGATTGCAATCCATAGAACAACTCAGGGTCAAGAACCTTGTAGAAAACCTTTTCACCATTCTCAAACGTAAATATTCTATTTAGTCTTGCACGTTTAATCTCTTGTGGATTAGTCATTAAGACAGCCTCACCAATAGAAGATAAATCTCTTAGTAGTTTAGATGTACCATCATTTTTAAGTGCTGCGGTAAGAATAGATAGTGAGTTTCTAGCAATAGCCTCTATGGGGTCTACATCCAGTGGATTATCTGAACCTGTAATCTTAATGCTTAAAGGATTGTTAGGTAATGAACCACCACCTATAGAAGGTGCCGATAGATCATCGTCAACCATCTTTCTATAGAAAGGATAATATGAAGAGTGTGCTCTCCAAAGTGCTGCTTGTTCTGGATTAAGCAGACCTTTGTTTTCTGCAAAAGTAATTAACTTATTGTTCCAATTTTGGTAATTGTTATATACCTCTACAACACTAGGATAGTTTTGTTCTATGTTTTCGATTGTTTCTAGTGCTTCATTCCTAGATAAAGGTGTTTCTATTTCATTGCCATTGGCTGTAAGATTTTTTGTTCTTTTAGCAGTAGCGTATGCTTTAAATAAAAATTCTCTGTTGACTGTTGGGTCTGCATACAAAGGTGCAATAATCTGCATGAGTCCACCTGTACCAGTATCACCTTCAATATATGGATTATAAACAGTGCTTATATCTAAATCGTTGACATTCGCCAAAGCTGCTTCACCATCTATAGTATCGGTAACAAAGCCTCTCGTAAGCATCCCTTGAAACAATCCTCTTGCTCTATCTGCCATACGCAAAGCAGCCATTGTTGCAGTATCTGCGGTATTATTAGCAAGTCTTACTTCTTCATTATCTTCTGTAGCTTGTACTATTTTTTTATCAACTAAATCTAGTTTGTCTATTAATTGCGTTCTTACAAACTTAAATGAGTCTTTGATGCTTTCTATAGGGTCAGCAGTAAAGTCAATAATCCTTGCACCAAAGGACTTNGTAGGTTCTATGTAACCTATCTTATCTTCTACATCTCTAAAATCATCAGGTATGGCACCAATAGAAAAACTAGGTATNTCATCAGGTGCTGCTTGAGTATTNTTNACATCATTAAANTCTAAGAATGATTCAAAAGCTATGTCAGAAGCATTTGGATTGACAGTTGGTATCTCACCATTCGGTGTAGATTTAACGATCTCCTCGACTCTCTCAGTGGCTTCTATGAGTTTTTTATTCTTAGATGAGCTAGAATCAGTAGCATATCTTGTACTTCTGCTAAATAAAGGAACNTCTCTAATTAATTTTGGCTCTCTTGGATCAATNCTATCTCTGCCAGGAGAATATTGATAATTAGGTTTTATTCCACGAATATCAGCAATAACTTCTGCTTCNTCTANTAATTGTTCATACTTNAATTGTTCATCTTCAATATATTCTTCTGCTGTTTTTTCTTCTTCAAAAAACTCACCAGTTTCTTCGGCTTCTTCTCTTGATAANTCTTGTTCTTCTTGTGTAGGTATTCCACTCCCAGCNAAATCACTTGAAAAATTATCAAAGTGAGCATCTTTCATGGATTGTATTAGTGTTGGTACATAACCTATAACCTTATCTAGAGGCACCTCATATCTTAATATTTCTGGATTTCTAACTTGACCTCTATCTCTAGCCAACATAAATACATCACGACCCATGCGTAATGCTGCTCTTCTATTTAAGGTAGTGCTAGCAAAATCATCATCAGGTAACTGCCCATAATTCTTAATATCTGCTCCTTCAGGCAAATTCAAACTTCTAAATAAAACTAAGTTACCTTTACTATTAACAAATTTTTCTAAAAAGTTTTTACTAGCTTTTTGTATTTTTTTATTTTTTAAACCATTAACAACAGATGATTTAAGCTCACCTTTTTTATTTCTGCTTTTTTCTAATTGATCCATAATAGCAGTAGTATTAATTAAGCCTNCNTCATTACCAAAATCTTCTCTTGTTAAAGCAGGCACTTCTTCTGTTGATCTAACATTAGGAGTTAATTCTGCTCTACTAAATCTAGGCACATCCTCTTCAGCTTGTTGTGTACGAGGTAAGTATTCAAAGTCTACAAGTAATTGCCTATGTGTTGGATTTTTGTATGTTTTTTTAGATAACTTATCACCAGTAGGTGCAAAATAAGTCTCTATTCTGTCTGCAAATAAAACATACGATTCATTAAGAACAGGGTCATTCCTTCTAAATGCTGCATCTATCTCACCTTCTGTTCTAGGTGCATCTGGTCTTTCATTTAAGTTTTCATAGTTATGATATTTTAGCCAACGTTCTAAAGTTCTATCATTTAATCTAAAACCAAGAGGCTCATCTAAAGGTGATCCAACATCTTGTGCTCTACTAAATAAAGGTGGTTGTTCAGGAGGCAAATTTCTACGTTCTTGTTCTAGCTGTGCTACTTGAGCTTTTAATCTGCCTATTTGATTTTGTTCTTTTATTATTGTGCTATTAGGAAGATAAGGTCTATCAGCCTGAAGCCTACGTTCTAGGGTAAATATTCTATCGTTAAGTTGACTTATCTGCCTATCTACAGATTGCCGATCTGATCTCGTTATTACTTCTCCAATATCACCAAATGCAATTTCACCTGCTTGACTTGCAGCAATATCAATTAATGATGAAGCATTTTCTAAAAATCCTGATAATGCAGTATTGGCTTTAACTGGAAGTCCTAAAAATTCTCTAATAGAGTCAACAAATTTAGACCATGCACTTTGTTTTCTAGGTACATAAGATATAGACTCAAGTATTTCTTGATAATCTCTATTTGTTAAACCAAAAGTTAAAAATTCTGCAATATCTGCTTGTTTATCTTTTTGATACTGTTCAGGACTTTGTCCTGCTGTTGCTCTTTGTATTCCAAAAGTTTTATAACCAATTAAATGTCCAAAACTACCTTTTTTATAACCAGAAGTATAATCTTTAATAAGTTTATTTCGTTCTTGCAAATCTATTCTTCCAGCACTTATTAAACGTTCTGTAAGTTTATTAACATAATTACGTTCAAATGCTGGTCTATTTACTACAGAATCAACAATTTTACTAACCTCTGTTGCTAGAGTTTCTTCATTGCTGACTGCCTTAATTAAACTAGCTTCTAATTCGTCTATTCTTTCAACTATTGATTTAGCTGTTAGTTCTTGTAATTCTTCTAAATTTTTAAATAGTTTTTCTGCTTTTTTATTTAAACCTTTAAATGAGCCTTTCCTTTGATAGATAATAGGAACAGTTGCTGAATGTATAAATTCATGCAATATCGTTTCATAATTAACTCCATCATCGGCTGCACCAATATCTCTTCTATTAGACAAAGTAACTGTATTACTTTTAGTTGCTATATTGTAAGCATTTTGACCTCTTGTACCACGACTTAAACTTCTAATATCTATAAACGTTTGCACCCCTGCATCAGCTAGTTTATTTAAAGTTTCTAAAACTTTACTTGTTATAACTTTATAATCTTGATTTGGTGCATTATCTTTCATCCATGAAAGAAACTTTCTACCATCTTTTGCTACACCTCTAGGTACATCTTTATAGATTTTTTTGTAATTATCTAAAATGAAATTTTTAGTATCTTGATATTCTTCTGTAGTTAATTTACTTACATCATATACTTCACCAACAGGAGTAGTATCTTGTCCTCCCACACCTATTCTAGGTCTTAATGTTATTCCTTTTAAAGGTTTTAATGGTACTGTTCCAGGAAAATTATCTATAGGGGTTGTATTTATAATAACCTCATTACCCTCTTCATCTATGCCTGTAGTTGTATATGGTGTTCTTGGTCTTTTTGTTTCATCTATTTCTACAATAGGCTGTAGCTCTTCTGATAAGGGCACACGATCTATTTCACGAAGAGTTCGTATCTCTCCACGTTCTCTAGTTCCTACCTCTCCTTCTTCTATAGCTGTAAATATATCGCTAGACTTATCAAAGCCTGAACGTCTTAGTGCCTGACCCATAGATTTAAAGAACTGTGCGATCTTCTCAAATATGGTTTCAGCCTTTTTAGGGATATCAGGTTTAGAAAATCTATTGCGATAAAGTTCAGCAATAGCCTCTTCTACATAAATTTCTTCTTTATAGTCTTTGCCACGTTGACTTTGTTCTACTTGTGTATTTATTCTCTTAGAACGAGTGTAGTAGGTTTCTTTATTTTTAAATGCTGTTGCATCTACAGATTCAGGAACCTTTCTACGTTTTACTTCTTGTCTAAGGTATTGATATTCCTGCTCATTAATTAAGTCTTTTGCTCTAAGAGCATGAATCATCTCATGGTCAATAATTCTGTTAATACGTTGTTGTATTTCTAAATCTGTTGCCAGTCCATCAGGATTTACTGCATTTAAAGAAACAAATACTATATCTGTATCTCTATCATATTCTGCTTCTGCAATATCTGTTTTTCTTGGATCACGTTTAATTACACCTTCAGGTGTTTGTACTAAACTTGTAGTAGATAAAATATCATCACTAATAACTACACCAGTTTCTTTTACCAGCTTTATCTAATATTTTTCTAGCTTCTCTAGCAAATTTGTTTACTCTGCCCTCTTCTACAGATTGAGCAAAGTTAATCATTTTAGGTGCAACTTCTTTAGGTGGTAAGTATTTCTCTTGTCTAAGTTGTTCTGCTGCTACTAATTGTTCAATAGTTTCTGGTGGCAGTACACCTTCTCTTGTTAGTCTTTCACCAAACTCTTCAGGTGTTTCATTAAAGCCTTCTGCTTTTCTTGCAACCTCAAACTCATAGTTTTTATTTATCTTGTATTTATTAGTGCCTTCAACCTTATTAGCTCTACCACTTGTGGTTAAATCTCTAATAAACTGCTCGGTTGCATTTTTATTACCTGCTGTAGGACCCGCTTGTAATAAATCTTTAACACTAAACTGAATATCATTAGCACCTGCATTGGCTACAAAGTTAGCCATATCTTCTGCTGTATATTCTCTTGGTCTAAAGTCTGGGAGTTTTGTTTTGAAGTTAAACTTAGGTAATGAATGTAAACGTGCAACAAATAACTCTTTAGCACCACGATTCTTTACTTTAGTTAAATCATCATAACCAGTAACTTGTCGGGTAAAGTATTGAACAGCAGGGTCTTTAAAATCTAATTCTATATTTTTAGATTCTGCTAATTCTTTTATATATTTGTTATTTACATTAACTTGATTTTTATCATCACGAATGGATGGTTCGCCTCGTTTCTCTGACTGTCTGAATATTTGTTGTGCTAAATCAGACTGAAAGTTTTTAAGGTCTTTTGGAGAAAGTATCTGACGTACTTCCTGCATGGTAAAGGTAGGTTTTAATTCTATGTTTTTATTCTTAAAGTATGTTTCGATCTCTTTGCGATCAGCTTTCTTAACTCTAGAATCAAAATTAATAATTGACTGTGGATTTATCTCAATACTATTAGGGTCTTTAAGTATGACACCTAAATCAAATCCTGTAGCACTGTTAATAAGTCCTTGATTATATAGATCATTCTCTATGTCTATCTTTAAGTTTTTAACTCTTAATTTATTTAATTCTTTTTCTTTAGCAGTTATTGCCTCTGCTTCACCTGAGAAGGTTTTAAGTACAGGACTGCCTTCTTTGGTTGTATCAATTAAATTAAAGTTACCTTGAGTATCTTGAATAATCTCAAAGTTAGGCAAAGGTTGTATTTCGCCTACTGGTATAGGTATGTCTGGTTTTTCTTTAGTTTCTACAGGCTGTATTTCTTCTACTAAACCTTGGTCTACAGCTTTATCAAAACGTTTTTCATCTTGTATCTGTATTCTATTTTGTCTTAACTGACCTTCTCTTTGTCGTAAGTTTTCATTACCAATACCTCTACGACCTGCAAAACTATTAACTACAAGATCAGCACCTGCACCAATAACACCGCCAATAGTAAACTCATCAAGCATACTTTCGCCAATAGGTAGCTCATCACTGTATAAACCTCTAGCTGTGAGGTCTTGTGCAAGGCTAGCAAAAACTTCTTGGGCACCTTCTTGTGTGCCCTGTATTAAAGCTGATCTAATCTTATCTCTAAGTGCATAGTCTTTAAGAGCAGTCTTAGATGTTCTAGCAAGTAATGCACCTATTGGTAATACCTCAGTAATACCTATAGCACCACCAAACAACTCTGCTACTGTTTCAGAGACTCCACCAACATCTTCACCCATTTCTCTAGCCATCTGAACTCTATCGGCTTGTTGTGCTACTCCAGTAGGTACAGCTAATGCTGTAGGTAATGTAAATTCTGGAGTTTTAAAATAACCTTTGCTAAAAAATGGTTTTGGCGTTTTAGTTAAAGCTCTACCTGCTATACCTGCACCTAGGAAAGGAACAAAAGAACCTAAACCTTCACCTAGTTTGGTAGTCCATAAGTCTTCATATCCAGAAGTGGCAGCAATAGGAGATTCTTCTCTAATTCTTTTTTTAAATCCCTGTAATCCTTTAACTATCTTGCCATCATCACCAACATCAAATATAGATGCAATACCCAAAGGCACATCGGTTCCTAGTCCAACAGCACCTCTAGCAATAGCTTTAGGAATCTCTGCTGCTCTTCCTAAGACACTGGTTTGATTAATATCAAAACCATCATATTGTTGTCTAACCCTTTCTGCTAATATTCTTCTATTTTCTGGAGTTATGTCATCAGATATAGATAATACTTTGCCATCAGGTAAAGTTATTTTTTCCATCAATTATCCTATGCTTGCTCCTGCTATACCTTTAGTAATATTGCTACCTTCTGCAACTTCTATCCCTTGAAGTTGATTTATTCTTGCTCTTAATGCTGCTTCAATAGTTTTTGCTTCTTCTGCTGAAAGAACACCAGACTCTATAAGATCATCAATTTGTTGATATTGAGCTAAAGCATTATCTAAATCCATATTAGCAACATCAGCTAAATATTTAACAGTTTGTGCCTCAAGCAATCTCATTTGTGCACCCTCTACTCTTCCTTCACGTTGAGCTTGTTGCATTTGTGTTGCTAAAGCACCGATACCACCAGCAACCTCACCAGGCGTTGTAGCAGTTCCAATTATTCCACCTAATTGAGCTAGTGTTAAACCATCTAAACCAAAACTACGACCTCTTGATGTTGTGTCTTTTGATTGACTTCCTATTCCACTAATTAAATCTTGTAATTCTTTATTTGCTTGTTGTGCTCTAACTTCTTGTGCTGATAGTTGATCTGCATCAGATTTTGTATCATCTCCACCAAAGCCACCTAATCCAGCCATAGTTAAATTATATGCAGTACCTAAAGCAGGTAATCCAAATGCTGCTGTTCTAGTAGGACTAAAAGTTCTTCCTGTTTTTGGTATTGTTGTTCTAGCTGCACCTAAACCTAAACTTTTAGCAGCTTCTCCTAATGGCTGTTTTACATTTACTCTAGCAATGTCCAAATCTTTTCTAGGTTTTGTAAAAGCTGCTTTTGCTGCTCTAGTTATAAATGGTAATGCTTTTAAGCCACCTTTGACTGCTGCTCCAGCAACCAAACCAACACCAGGTATAAAGAATGTAGCATTAGCTGCTAGATTTAAAGCATCCATTGGATTTTCTTTTGCCCAATTTATAGCACTTGAAAATGCGTCTTGTGTATTGCCTGCTAATGAACTAAAAGTAGCAGGAGATGTTGCACCCGTAGGATTTCTTAAAGGCGAAACAAAACTTTGCTCTAATGCTGTGCTACGACCCTCTTGCATAGGCATAACATCATCTTGCATAGGAATCGGTGCCATACTCCTAAGACCGCCTTCGGATGTTGATGAAAGGGAAGAAGACGCATCCATCATGGGTACAGCACCTTGACCAGCAAACTCCATAACTGCTTCTTCTGCCACAGTTGTAGAGGGTTGATTCATTTTATTAACTTCATTCTGATACATACGCCTCATGTTATTGCGTCTTTGTATTTCAGATAAAACTAAAAATTGTGGATACTGACCCTGTGGGTCTTGAGACATTTGTATTAGCTGTTGCTCAGGATAATACTCTAGTTCTGTTGCTCTATCTATTAAGCTCATATTAGCCTCCGCCTCCCATACCTCTATAAAGACCTAAACCACTTAGTCCAAGTCCTAATGTTTGTTGAAATAATCCTGGTTGTTGTGTATATGTGCTTACAGTTTGCTGTGGTTGAACAGGTATACCTCTTAATACATTACTGAAGAAACCAAGTTGTTGCTGTGGAAATGCTTGCTGTCTTAGGAAATCTTCATATCCTAGATCAAGACCAGCTTGTCGTAAGGCTCTTTGTTGTGAACCAATACCTGTTAAGGCAGCAATACGTTGTTGAACATCTGCTTGTCTTGATTGACCAAGACCTGCAAGTTGTTGTGCTCTAGATTGACCAAACCTTTGTGTTAAATCAAAAGCTGTTTGACCAAATTTTTCTTGAGCTTGTCTAGCAGCTTCCTCTTGTTGTTGTGCTGTTAGTCCTAGTTTAGCAGCTTGTTGTTTTGCAGTTTCACCAAATGCAAATGCTTGTTGATCAAATTGTTCTTGTCTTTGACGTGCCTGCTCACTTAAACCAACTTGTTGTAATCCTAATTGTGCTGCACTTAAATCTGCTGCACGTTCAGCACCAAGCTGTCTAATAGCAGTATCAAAAGCTGCTTGACTTCCACGAGCCTGTATATCATCAAGCTGTTGACCTAAGTTTCTATCACGTTCTGCTTGTAATATAGCCTCACGATATCCACCTAAACCACCTGCTTGTGCTGCTCTATCAGCTATTTGTTCACCAACTATATCTGATTGTCTGCGAGCTTCACGTTTTTGAATATCAACAACATTCTGTTGATAAGGCGACATAAACCTCTGAAGGTTTTGTTCAAAGCCAATAGGTTGATATTGTTCTGTAGGAACTTGAGCTGTATAACCAGACATTCTAGTAGAGGGATCATAACCAGAATCAAATGTACCTGCTTGATATCCTGATTGATAAGATTGTGGCATACCAGTCAATATATCTTGAGCCTGTCCAAACTCTTGAGGTGTGCCTGCTCTAGCATAACCTCTAGTCATGCTTTGTGCCGCTAATTCATCAGGTGAAAAATATGCAAGTCTTTGACCACCATAAGGTGTGTAGTCTTGTAAAGATTCGCCTTCAGTCCTTTGTAAAAGCCTTTTAAAATACGGCTCTACATAAGGTGGTAATGATGATTGGTAAACTGTTTGTTCAGTTGGTGCACTGCTTCCGCCACTACTTCCGCCCATAACTATTCCTTATCAAATTTAAATTCATAAAATCTGGAAGTTTCCTCCCAGCCCTTTTCTTTTTTTATCCAATTCCAAAATCCTGGTCGACCTAATGCTTCTATACCATCAGCTTTATTGTCTTTTGCCCATTTGTATAAAGTATCAAAACCTTTATCAACCCATTCAGGATATCGTTTGCCTGCAATATGTTCTACATTTAACATACGCAAACCACTTGGATAATCATGTAGTTGTGTCACACCACAACCAATAATATTTAAAGAACCTGTTTCAAATATAATCCAAAGACTACTTCTATTTTCTATACATCTCATATATATATCTTCAGGATTTATTCTGCCACCAGACCTTTTACATGAACGGGTTAGTATTTTTTCACATTTATCCCATATCATGCTTACTTGACCTGGCAATACTAAAGAAATATCTATTTCTTGTTCTAGCTTTTTAGCTGGCTCATTCATGCTGGCATAACCTTTCTTTCATCTATAGGTGCAGCTTGTTTAGTTGTGCCTGTTTTATCCATCCGTACTCTATCAAGCATTTGGTCTAATTTTTTAGCACCTGCATCAGAACTACCATCACCTAACATAGACATAACATCAGCAGGTATTACATACTCATCTTGTGACATTGCAACGCCCTGTGTTGCTCCAATCTTGCCGTAAACATTATCTGCCATACCGCCTGCATCATTGCCATTTACTATTTGTCCTGTTGTTTCTGCACCAGGAACAATCTCTTGCAATACTTGTTCTCTTATTTGTAAAAATACTTCATTGCCATATTTATCTACAAATCTACCTACAATCGTATCATCTTGTATTTCGCCTCTTAAAAATTGTAAAAGCTGCATAGTAAGTGGGTCTTGCATTATTTCTGTTGCACCACCTTCTTGGAACTTATCAGTTTTAGCAGCTATTTTTGCAACACCTTCTCTGCCTTTTGGACCAGATTCATACATTTTTTTAAGACCTTCAGGTAGTTTATCTACCTCAATATCTGTTTGCATGCCTGCTGCTCTCATATCCATGTCTCTTGTTGCAGCTATAATATCAGTCAAATCTTCTCTTTCTTCAGAAGAATCTAAGACTGGTATATCTTCTCTAACAAATTTTGAAATAACTGACTCATCTGGTGTTTGAGGTAAAGCTCTAGCTTTAGGTGTAGGGTCACCTACTGGTAAATTATCTATAGGAGGTAAATTACCAAAGTCTAAATTAAAATCTGTTTCTGGAATATCAGAAGGGATATCATCAGATGGAATAGTAGGACTATCTACTGGCTGTACTGGTACTGTAGGTCTTCCTATACCTGGAGGTGCAATAAGGGGTTGTGGTTGTTCAAACTGCACTGGTGCATAAGGGTCTACTACTTGAGGAATAATATCTCTAGCTGCTTCTCCATAAAAAGATTGATAGCCTGCTGTTTTTGTAGGGTCAAAGCGTGTTTGTGCTGGACCACCTCTAACTACACCACCTTGTTGTCTATCTCTACCACCTGTAATTTCAGTAGCACTAGGATTTAAATTCTCAAAGTACATGGCTTCAGGTTGGAATCCTGGCATAAAGTTTGGGTCAACAGGAAGAGCTTCTCTTTTTCTAACATATCCTGTACCTGTATAGCTTCCTACATTAGTACCAGGATAAGGATTATTTGAATATAAATTACCATCCATGCCTTGATAATAATCGGAAGGTGAAACACTATAAAAATCAGCAGCATCTTGCACAAAGTTCATCTGATCTCCAATAAGACTATTCCTATAATCATCAAATGTGCCTGCTCTTCTATATCTAGAAGCATCAGCAGGGTCATATCCTGGTAATTTAGTAATATCTATATCTGTAGCACCACCTTCTTGAAAAGATGTAATCCCACCTGTGGCTATAGGTATCATCTCAGGATTTTCAGCTAATATTCTTTGTCTTTCTTCTTCTCTTTCTCTAGCATTTCTAGCTAACATATCATCAAATAATTCTTGTGATTCCATAACAGAAGTTGTGCCCATTCCTACACCTATTGGTACATAGGCTCCTGGTTGTGATAGACCAGTTAATATATTCTTACCACTCTCTATACTAAATCCACCTGCATCACTAAACGCTTGACCTAATGTAGGATTGCTTTGTAAATATGCTTGTGATCCTATTGCTTCACCAAAACCTGATCTTCCTGCTTGAGCAATCGTTGGCTGTGCTCCAGCTAATGCTTCTGCTGTTTTAATATTTACAAAATCTTGTCCTGCTTGATTAAGACCAACACCTGCTGCTCCTTCTAATGCTGGACCTTGCAATGCAGTATTTACTAAATTTGGGTCTGTTAAAGCAGCTTGAGTAGCTGCATCTGTTGCTGCTTCAGTAATAGCACCTTCTGCTGCTGTAGCAGCTTCTCCTGCTTTTGCTGCTGCTCCTGCACCTTGTAAAGCACTACCAATACCATAACCTGTTAATCCTGCTAACAATCCTTTCTTTAAATCTCCTGTAACAGCATATTGAGCTAAACCAGAACCTATGGCTGATGCAAGCAAAGTTTTACCAGCTAATAATCCACCTGTTCCTGCTAATAATGTACTACCTGCTAGAGAACCTAATACTGGTGCAAGAAAAGGTAAGAACGCTTCAGGCTGTCCTGTTTGAGGATTTATAGTGATTGGCATTGCTTGTGCCAAACCTTTTACTTCGGCTGGATTAACGTGCAGAAGCATAGAATCACCAAAGCGACCTTGTGCTGCTACATTTTTGGTTTGTTCTCTAATATCCATAGTTTTACCACCTGCTTTAAATTGACTTCCATAATCAGGGTTTACAGCTTCACTTAGTATACCCTTTAATCGTGGATCGTATTGATAACCTTGTAATACTGGAGGTGTTCCATATACAGGTTCTCTTCTTAAAAATTCATTTGTTTTAGGATTATAAAAAGCTCCATCAGGTCCTTGCATTAGACCAGTTGTTTCATCAGGAGCAGAAAAAGAATCTAATCTATCTCTTCTTTGTATAGTAGGATCAAATCCTTCACTGGTTATTGTTCTAGTTCTAAATCTTTCTTGATCCTCTGCTGGACTATATTTATAGCTTTCAAGACCTCCTGCAAAAGCAGGTACATCAGGTTCAAAACCCAGTCCAGACTGCATTTGCAGTTCTTTAGTTATAAAATCACTAAATGGTTTTGTTCTATCTCTTTCTGATGCATCTAACTTAGGTGCCGTATCATCAAAAACTAATTGCGTTACATTTGTTTTTAAAACGTCAGCAACTAAATCTTTTCTTAAATTAGCTCTAAAATTTTCATACTCTGCATCAGACATATTAGGTCTGGCTTCTGCTAATTTCTTTGCATTTTCTTCTATTAGTTTTGCAACTTTAGGGTCTTTATCATTTAGTTTAAAACCTGATTTTGGGTCATAACCACCAAATGCACCTACTTCTAATAAAAGTTTTTTATCTTCATCACTAAATTTAAAATCAGTTTTATCTCTTAATATTTTATTTATAAAACCAGTACCAGTTAATTTATATGATTTAATTAAAGGATTATCATCTGTTAAATCTTCATAAACTTCTTTTACTGCTTTACCACTAAAAATATCTCCAATAGTTCTAGGTTCAACTTTAGTAGCAACTTCTACTAAAAATTCATTAAACTGTTGTAGATTTAATTCTTTTTTTTCTTCTGCCATTAGCGTTCCTCTAAGGTTTCACAACCAAATAAGCTAAAACTAAAATCTCCTGAACTAGCATATACTCTAACTACGTCTGCTTGATTTAAAGTTATGCCTATCACATGAGCTTCTGTAACTTTAGAAGCTAATGCTTTATCAAAAAATAAATATTCTTTATTGCTTGTTGTAGCTCCTGCTACAGATATATTGATACGATATGTGCCTGCACCACTACCACGATTGCATATAACGATAGAACTTACTGTAGTCTGTGCTTTATCAGGCACAGTGTAAAGCGTTGTTTCTGTGGTAGCAGAGGGTGCTGATTGACCTAATACTTTTAAACTATCAGACACTTGTAGCTCCCATCAATAAAAACTGATGTCGTCTNACTGCTTTACTTACAACCGATTGTTGCATTTTCTTTAATGTTCCTACTTCAGCATTTACATCTTGTAATGCTTGCTCAATAGTTCTTCTAGTTATAGATTCATTACTTTCATTATACTCAGAACTAGCTAAAGGTAGAGGAATATTTGTTCTTTCTGCCATTATCGTTTTCCATCTTGTCTAAGCTCTAATCTTAAATCGCCTAGTCGCCATCCAAAATTATCTGCTGTATTTTCTATTCTGATAGCACTTTGCCTGCTTCTTGCTCTAGTATTTGTAAAAGTAGAATTAGGTGTAACTGCAACAGTTTGTAATGTAGATAAACTTTCTAATGGATAGTTTCTACCTTTAATAACAAAATTAACTGTATTAGCAGTATCATCTGAACCCCTGTATTCTAAGTCAGGTATTATCTTAGATATAAACATAAACCTTTCTCCTTCAGGGTCTAAATCAAAGTCTGCTGATTCTATAAATGCTGTGAATGAAGAACCATCTGCACTGTGTCCTACTTCATGGTTATATAAATAATTGTTGTCTGTTGTATCTAATTTACCAGCAGCTATAGGATTATCTAATATATAAGCAGGATTCCATGCTGTTCTTGTAAAGCCATCATCTGTTGTGCCTATGCTCCATGATTCTTCTAAATAGTTATAGATTACATATTTATTTACTTCAGTAGAGTTAGCACTAGGATAAAACCATATCACTTCATTGTGTTGAGGTATTGATGCTGCAAAAACTTTATAAGATTGTGATTGATTAAAGTCACCGAAAACATGGTCTAATACAGAACATGGTAATCTTTGAGCACTACCACTATATCTATAAAAAGCTCCATTATCCATAAAGTAAACTATATTACCTGCTGAACTTGCAGCNTTAGGAGATATCATAGACATACCTGTTGCTACTTCGTTAAAGCTAAATGTAAAAGGTGCTCCAACAAAACGCATAGATACAATACCTGCATCAGTCCATATTAGTATTTCTTGTCGTGTCCTTAATGCTCCAACGATTGTTGAGCCTGTAGATAATTGCACACCACCTGCTGAATTTGTTGCTGA
>JGI25132J35274_1000201_pt1 | contig 16564 bp, 21 predicted proteins | sample ETNvirenome_6_30_FD_35274 | JGI IMG/M metagenome (IMG submission 35274)
TTTACTAGCAGCAGCTGATCCTTTTGCAGCTGCTTTACTTATCATAGCACCTGTACTTTTCGCCGCTGCTGATACTCCTTGAGATATGCTTTTAGCAGTAGAACTTATTCTACCTGGTGGTCGCGACCGCCATCCTGGAGGCCTAGCCGAAGGTGGCTTAGGTGTTGGTTTAGGTGTAGGTGGCTTAGGTGTTGGTTTAGGTGTAGGTGGCTTCTTTGGAGGTTTAGGTTTTGGTTTAGGAGTTGGGGTTTTTGGTGTACCAGGAGCTCCTTTGAACCAGCTAGTAAAACTATTAAAAGTATTTTTTATAGCACCTAGAGCTGATGCTGCAGAATCATATATCTTAGGAAACATTCCTAAGGCTGTAGTTAGTTTCATAAAAGGCTCTAATAAAAGTCCAGCTCCTATAGCAGCTAGACCTGCTAAACTAAGCATGCCAGCAGTACTACTTTTATTGCTCTCTATTTTATTATCCTTTTTTGTTTTAGCAGCTATTTCTGTTAGTTTTTTCTTTTTTAGTTGAGTATTAGTTTCGTCTTCGTAAGAATTAGTCTTTTTAATACCATTAATATAGTTACGTACTATATCTCTCTGACTTTCCATTAAACCTCTTATACTCTCTAGTTTTTGTACTATTGTAGCATTATCCGCTTTTAAAGCCTTATCAGTATCTTGATTACCTTTAGTTGTTTGATTTATAGTCTCTCTAGAACTATTTTTAATTTGACTTAATATTTTACCTGTAACTTCACCCAGACCACTACGAAGCGCATTAGTTTGTTCTATACTATATCTTACGTTACTATCAAGAGAGTTGATAGATTTATTAGTATTTCTCATATAGTCTCGAGATACCTGCCTATAATTACTTTGGCGTTTATCTTGCTCCCTTATAAGATTTAAAACTTGCGCATCAATAGCCATTTAAAATATTTAATTTAGAAATAAACATTTACCCGAGAATAAATATTTTTATGGCAGATATTAAACAGACTATACAGGATTTCTATAAAGTCGCTCAGACTAAAGATTTCGCTCGTAACTATCAGTTTCGAGTCCTTGATGTTTCTAATAAAGGAGCTTCTGTATTTACAGAGGATCAATTAGTTTACGCGACGACAGCTAGTATTCCGGGTAAGAAAATTAAACCAGTTGCGGTACCTTACTCAGGATTTAACTTTAACATTCCAGGACCGGTAGAATATAATTTAACAACTGGTTATCAAATTACCTTCTATCTTGACGCTCAGAGTAGTGCAAGAATTGCAATGGAAAATTGGGTGACCGAAACTTTTGATGAAAGTACTTCTATAGGAGATCAGACATTACATAATGATAGTACGATCACATTAGCGCAGCTTAATGGAGAATTCGAACCTATTCGTACTTATAAGTTATTTGGTGTTTTCCCAGTTGAAGCAGCAGATATGCAATATACTATTAATTCTACTGATGGTCAGGTAGTTACATTTAACGCATCCTTTGCTTACCAATTCTTTAGAAGAGATAACGAAGTTGGACAAGTTCTTAATAAGATAGGTAAATTACTTTAAATATTATACAAAAATCCGGTATCAGATTCTATATTAATTTTAAAGGTTTCTGATATTTTGTCATTTATAGTACTGGTAAAGCTGCTTAAATTGTCTAAAGCTTTATAACTTAAGACATTATATAATTGATAAAGGTCTTCTGGCTTACTCACAGAAGACCTTTTGTCTTGTACATGTATGTCTACACTTTTTACAAACTTAAAGGTATTATAAAAAACAATATCTTTTGTTTCCGTATTTGAGGCAGATACTAAATCTTTAAGTTTTTGTAATGAAGGATAATGTAATTCAATTTTGTATGTTAAAGGCCCGTCTACTACTTCTGCAGAGGTTACATCAATATCAAAAGAATTAGTTGATATATCTTTTAAGATATCAGTTAAATTAAGTTCTGTGTATTCTGCATTTTCTTTTTCTCTTAAAGCAAAAATTAAATATAAAAAATCTATATAATTTAAATCTTCTTGTATACGTGAAGAGACAATATCAAACAAGTATTTCAAATAATCAATAGCAATTTCACTATTACTATCTTTATCGAAAATGTCATTAATAATATTCAATGAGTCAATACCATAACGTTTTATATTAATAGACTTTTTACTATAAGGTAATTCTATATTAATATTGTTATTATCATTAATATATTGTAATATTTCTTTGATATCACTCATTTGGTTTGTCATACATTTGCTTTAATAATTTATAGTACTTACTTATTTCTTCAACTGTCATTGTATTAAATTCATAATGACTGAAATTGCCTTCCTTGAACATTATAATTCGTATTTTCCGTAGATAGTCTAAATGATACTTACATACATAAAATAATAGTTTATATAATTCCTGCGGGCTGTATGTAAATAATTTTTTATGTTTTTGAGATTTAGTGTTAAATATAATTATATTATTAAGTTTTGATATAATTTTATCTTCAACAAAATTTGTTAATTCTTTGTACTCTTTCACAGGCAAGGTATGCAATACCTGTTCTATTTGCGAACGAGATAAATTACAATTATTAATATCTATAATACTTGTTCTTATATTTTGTTTATATGTACCAAATATTATCCTAGGATAAGTGAGTTTAAATTCTAATTGTTTACTATTAAAGGTAAAAATTTTATAGTTAGGTATATCTACAAGAAACTCATTACTAGATAAGGCTAGTTCCCCTTTGTCAATTTGAAAACCACTGAACTCAGAAACAGAAAAAATAGTTTGTTTAATACAATGAAAATAATCTAGTACTGTATCAAATTTAGATAGATATTCGAATACTGCTTTACTATTATATGTTTCTAGTTGTTTTGATAAGTACTCTATATCATTAAATGCGAGTGAGCTCGATATCATACCTATTAAACTTCCATTGTATACGATGAGTGTTTACTGTAGGATCAGAAGCATATTCATATGAATCTTTACTCTCAGTATCAACAGGTATACAATCATAGAAGTTATACATCTTTCTTACGATTGTATTGTTGCTTTCTTTATTGACTCTTTTTCCGAGAAAAACAACTGTAACATTAGTGTATAAAGCGTTTGTAAATGAACCATACCTACTGATTAATCGTATCCAAGGCTTGAATATAAAATCATTTAAACTTAAATTAGTATCATAGAAAACAGTTTTTAACCCAGTAGTATCTATTGATCTATTTGCATTTACTGTTATAGGTAAATAACCATTCACTTGAGAGCCATGAGGTATAACTTGAGTATCAACTTTATCATCAGGTAAATCCACTCCAGTAGTTAGGGCTTGTATTTTGTTTGTTTGAAATACTTCTTTAGTAGGGGAGATTCCTATTCTCCCGTCTTTTGCTGTTTCACCAATTGCTCTATATAAATCATCTGTTAACGCATCAGGAATGGAATATGAAACGTAGAACAAATTAGAATCCGCTATGGTAGTATCATACTCTAAAAGTCTGTTATAAAACTCTGAAATTATACCAGCTCTATCATTAGTTGGATATTGTATGCCTACGCTCATTTAAAATATTTATAAAAAAAGCTCGGCTTTCGCCGAGCTTTGCATAACTATGAATATTGTATTTTACTGACCAACTAACTCTTCGAAGTTAACATCATTATTAACTGCGTAGAAGTTAACCAAGATAAACTCAGCAGCACGAACTGGTTTTAAGTAGATGTCTACCACCAATTCATTGTTGTTAATTCTATCCGTTGTATTATTTCTTTCGTCACATACAATTAAGTAATCATAAACACCCTCCGTTTGCTTAGCGTTTTCAAAAATAGGTGTTAACGTGTTTACTACCTTAGTACGAGTTAAGAATGTATTCGGTTCAAAGATAAAATACTTCATTACTCTCTTAGTGCGCTTTTCTAGATCTAAGAACAATCTACGAACATTAATTCTATCAAACGCAGTAGGTTTCTTTTGAAGTGTCTTTTGACCGAATATAACAATACCTTCGTTAGGGAACTGAGTTACAGGATTAAGAGCAACTCTGTACAACTGATCCCTTTGACGTTGAGTTGGACTGATTGCTATATCATTTACACCTGTTACAACACCGCGAGTGAAACCTGCAGGTGCAAACCAAGGCGCAAAGTTAGCATCGTTACGAGCAAATGTTGCAGCAGCTATTCCAGAGAATGGAATCCATATTTGCTTATTAGATGTTGCATCGTAAACTTTCGCCCAGTTAGCGTACACACAAGCATAATTACTGTTAGCAATTCCGAACTGATGCCTTAAAGGCCAATATACATGCTTGCTAAAGTTTTTAGATTTATCATCTAAAGCTTTAGCGTTGTCACCTTGAACAACAATGTTACGCAAAATATCTGCAATAAAGATATGATCTTTACGAGTTTGTCTTGCGAATTGTTCAAATATATTGTATATTGATCTATATTTGTCTCTAATATTAATTTGTGCCTGCTCGGTAATATTTTGAGATGTGGTATAGAATCCCGTACCATTACCGGTTGCTGTTCCAATATTCAAGAAAGCGGTATCTTCGAAGCCACCGGCAGCAACTAAGTCTGCATCGCTACCATATTCTTGATTCGCAGCAATTGTACCTAAGCCCGCTTCAATGGAAACATCAATATTGAATAATTCCACATTGGAGGCTATTCTGAATACTCTATCTAACTTGTTGTAAATACTACCTAAGTTCTTACCAGTAGTAATCGTGCCTGTATCGACAAATGTACCAAAAGGATATATACCAGGTATATTACCGAAGTTAGCAGTACCGTTAAGAAGACCAACTGCTGATGAAGCAACGGTGCTACCAGTATTAGCTGCCATAACATTGTTAACAATACTAGCATTACTATTAGAAGATTTTGCTGTTCTTACAAATTTAGTAGGAGCATCACCGGTACCAGATGTCCAGTCTCCGTCGTTTCTACTAATGTTAGGATTAACAAATACTTTAACATCAGCAGATTTATCATCTCTTGCTTCTAAGAAGAATGACTTATTACCGCTTCCATTTTCATTTTGTATTGACCTGTAGTAATTTAACGAACCAGTAAAGCCTTCAGCAAGGAAATAACTTAACTTAAGGTCGTCACTTGCAAATGGTGTTATACGAGATTTAACTAATCCAAATGCTACAGTATCAACAAACTCTGGACCGTTAATGTTAAACTCCGGTACATCTTCAATTGATCTACTAACATTTGTTGTTTCAGATAAGTTCGTCGCACTTAACGCATAATCCAATCTAGAGGTAGGTACTTCAGAATAAGAATCAGCACTAGTAGTACCAGTATTAGTTACTGTATATTGCTTTCTTACTCCGTCAAAGTCTGTAGCTGGGTTGAAGTCAGTGTTATCAATAATAGTAGCATAATATCCTTCATACTTCTCGTTAACACTTGTCTTACCAGTATTCAATACAATAATACCCGCGCCAGCTGCGGTAAGAATATTTGCACTTGTGAAACTAGTAGTAGTGTTTGCTACTGTATTAGTATTGCTCCAAGTGAACTCTCCGTTAGCTACTTTATTGTATGTTGCTTCATCGAGTTCAACTAATGTAGGCTGACCAATAATATAATATTCACTACCAGATAGACCTTCAGTGGAATATCCAGATAAAAGATCAATATCAGAAGAATATGCTTGAGCGCTTATGATACTTTTACCGCTAACTGCTTTTAGCTTCGTGTCTGCAACAGCAGATAAAGTATGTAACTCCGCGGCTGTTGATGAAATAGCTTTTACGCTAGTAGATACGTAACTTAATTCACCGGTACTGTCATCTTTAAAAACCCCTTCAATAAAAATGGTTTGCTGACCTACCAAATGCTCCGGGGCATCCTCAGACCAGACATTTCCATCAAATGATAACTTTAAAGTTTCCCCGGGTTGGGAATCTATAGCTGTAATAGCTTGAGTTTGAGGAGATACAACAGGATATACTTGCGCAGTATATTTTTGAGTACCTAACCCGTTACCTGTACCATAAGGTAGACGAGATACATAGACATTAGCATCACTGTTAAATACTTGACGCACACTGTGATAAAAATATCTTTCAGCGGCTGTTGTTGGTTTACCATAAATTTGTTCGAAATCTGCAAAAGTACCAACATTAAGAATTTCATCTGTAGGTCCTTCATTAGAAAACCCTGGGATAAAGACAGTAGTACCAACGTTAGCTGGTGCTCTCAATGTTTGATCAATTTCTCTGATTTCTACACCTGGAGATTGAATTGTTCTTCTAGACATAGTTGTAACTTTCTTTAATTATTTATTGTTCCTTAATGGAAAGTTGGGATTTATTATTAGTTGAAAACCTTAAGAAATTGAATATAATATAAATATATGAAAGGTATAATACTAGCTGGTGGTAGTGGCACTAGGGTCTATCCTAATACTAAGGTACTATCTAAGCAAATATTACCTGTATACGATAAACCTACTATATACTATCCGTTATCAACTCTCCTAAAATTAGGAGTCAAGGATGTATTAATTATATCAAATAAATTACATTCGTTTTTTGATCTTTTAGGTGATGGTTCTAATTTGGGAATTAATATAACCTATAAAGAACAAAAACAACCTAAGGGTATAGCAGAAGCTTTAATTATAGGCGAAAAATTCATAGGTTGTAGTGATGTTGTACTAGCTCTAGGAGATAATATATTCACTGGTATAAATTATAATAGATCTGCTGGAGCATCGATTATAGGTTATAGAGTTAGTAATCCTCAAGATTATGGAGTCGTTGAATATGACAATAATTTAGAAGTTACTAATATAATAGAAAAACCAGAAAAACCTAAAAGCGATGTCGCAGTAACAGGTCTTTATTTTTATGATAGTTCTGCTCCTGAGAGAGCTAAAAATCTAACCCCTTCAGACAGAAAAGAGTTAGAAATAACCGATCTTAATAAAAGTTATTTAAAGTCTGGGGATCTAAGCTTATCTGTTTTAAACTCTGAATATGCGTGGTTCGACACAGGAGACACTGATCAGATGTTTGAAGCTACTATGTATATCAAAAGCATACAAAATAGAACTAATCAAATGATTGGTAGTATAGAGCTTGAAACATTCAAAGCAGGTAATATAAACAAAGAAGAGTTAAGTCAATTATTATATAATATGCCAGAATGTAAATATAAACAAAGTATAATTAAAGCAGCTTCGCTTCCATTCTAGTAAAACTAAAACTACTAGAAGAGGCTATTTCATTACTCTCACCATAATTCCAACTGATTTCAGCTAATGTAGTAGGAAAAGCACCAATATAATCAAATTGTATTTTTCTATTATCATATTCATCTAATCCAAAGACTGTTATATTAGAGGCATATGCTTTTACGTACTGCTCTTCAGGTATATCTATAATTTGATCATTATTAAATATTCCTGTTTTTACATCATTAAGTAGATCTAACCATTTATAAATTACCCAATAATTTTTATATTCATTGTCAATTTTAAAATTAAATGAAAAGTTACCAGGTGCGGATCTGGTATGAGAGCTAACTTTTATACTCTGAGAACCATATGGTAAAGTCACTTCGGGTATCTCAAAAGAGGGTGTTAGCGTACCGAAAATACTCATTTCAAGACTATTAGCGTTAACTCTGTTGTTATTTCTAGATATAGTGTCGTTAATTTCTTTTAGTCCATCAGGTAAATTGAGAACTAGAATAAACTTATCGTTTCTGTTTTTATTTAAAGGTGCTTGATTCATCGTAATATTTCCCAGCCATCAGCTATCATGTCATCTATTTCACTACGCGCTTCACCAATATTTATATCATGGTATACCATACTCGGTGGTTCCCATGTGTCTGATATGTTTTGAGTTTTATAATCATTAAGAAATCCCTTAAAGTCTTGATGTACGAAATCTGATAAAATAATATTTTTGGGCTTACCGTTATCATCGAGTTCAATAATTTCATAATATCTTTGTACCAAAGTATTATCTAAAATCATTAATGCCCAAATCATAGCCATTACTTTATCATCGTCATACCCAGGCTTAGCAGACCACGTGCCGTTCGGTTTTCTTTGAAAGTTTCGCAGCTCTTCTACTAATTCTTTGCTTCTAAATGAAATGCATTTGAGTTCATGAACCCAATATCTCATATTAGTAACTCCTTTATACTTAGTATTAGTATGAGCGTATACCCCTAATCGATCAAACTTGCTTTTACCTGTTTTAGGGCTGTAACTAACGATATTAGGGTATCGGTATGTTTGGTAAAGCAGATCTACAACTTGCGCTCCACAATTGTTTCTTTCAATTAATACAGGAGGAGCTCCCCAGTGATGGCAAATTTCATATACTTTAGTTGTAAATTCAAATGGATTAATTTTATTACTTGAATACTCAGCTACTTGTTTTATTTCCGTTAAATCAGTAATATCAAAGATTTGTATAACTGAGTAGTTTTTATTTACTCCCTCTGCTACATCTACTCCTATAGTGTATATACAATCTACATCTGGTTCTTCCCATATTTTATATGCACCATCTTCGAATATATGCTTAGGGTCAATAATTAAGCTCTCTAATTTCGTGAAGTACTCTTCATCGATAAATGAGTCCCCTGTCTCTAAAAACTCACAGTCAAATTCTTGTTTAAACGCTTCTTCACTTCCTATAGATTGTATAGTTTCTTGTTTCCATTTTTCATCTCTACCAGGAATTTCGTACCATAGCATCTTCTCTGCATACCAGTTACTCTTTTTGTTCATCCCATCCATATAGAGTTTGTAAAAAAGATTATCAGTACCATTAGGAGTTGATGCTATAAAAATTTTAGATTTCTTAGAAGATGAAATAATAGGGTAAACCGATTTCCAGAATGCATCTACTAAATTATTAGGAATAAAAGCTAACTCATCAAGAATAAGAACGTTACAAGAATCTCCACGACCTGCATCTGAGCTTGTAGTACTAATACCTATACTACTTCCATTAGCTAATTTCATAGATGTTTTACCATATTCTATAACACCTGGTTTTAGATAATTAGGTAACATCTCATATGCAGTTCTAATTCTAGAAAAAATATTGATTGCAGTTTGTTCTTTATTTGCTACAACAAGTATACGCTGATCTTCTTGAAAGCAAGCTATCCATAGCGCATATATTGTCATCATTGTTGTCTTACCAGTCTGTCGTGATGCTAAGCATGCTACAAAACGATTATCGCGCAATGATCTCAATACTCTCTTTTGACTAGCATAGAGAGGTATTTTCATTTTACCTTTATCTAGGTTTACAATATAAAAGAAGTTTTCAGCAAAATAGAGGATATTTTGCTTTGCCTTTTTTAACTCTCTTACCATTTTAGGAGTCCATTCGAACTCCATATTTGCAGAGGGTAGATTACTATTACCTAAGTAATATTTATCTTCTTGTTTTTTAGGCATAATATAGCCTATGCAGGCTGAGCTTGTGTATTATCTGCAGCAGGCTCTTGTTGAGTTTGAGCTTGTGATTTATTAGCTATACCTTTCATTGCTTCAATATTAGTAACAATATTATCTACAAATTTTATAGCGTCGGGAAATTGCTTAGAGAATTCCTCAATATTTAAACCAGTTAATTTCAATAGATCAGTCTCGAGACTATCAACAGATTTCTCTAGTTGCGCAATTTTATTACCTACTAAAGATTGAGTTGCTGTATCTTGCTTACCTTGTTGGAAAGCTTGCTTGATACTACCTGTTTGTTTTCCCATAGCGGCTTGACCTAAGGCTCCAGCTGCAGCTTTTGCGCCTCCAACTGCTCCAGCCGCTTTGGCTTTCAGTCTATCAAAAACCCCTTCTACTATATTATCAAATTCTCTTTTCATAATTTTTAATCAAATGTCGTTTGTTTAATTGGGCCCGGAATCAAAAGAACTATCGTCTACGGAAATCAAAGCTTTGTAAAACTTACCATCAGTATCGTTAGCAAGGTTTTTTATCATATATTTGTTTATAGCAGTTTCGAAACCTTCAATCTCTCCATCAGTATTATAACCCATAATCATTAAATCAAGCTCCCTCCTGGCAGCTCCCATTAAACTACTTGAATCTCCTCTCGATAATCCTCTTAATAACATATTTTTTACTTTTGGATCTAACTGATCTACAGATTCAACTCCTTCAATATCTTTTAAAATAATATCAGTTTTATTGTCTATTAAATCTCTTATACCACCAGATAGTTTGTAACCATTAGCAGTTTTTTGTACATAATCACTACCTACTTCATCTCCTGATTGTATTTCACCGCTTTCTCCGTCTGCTACATCTAACCCTACTTCTGTAGCTCCTGGTAGTAAGTTTGCAATTTGAGACGCGGCAGATCCAACTAAGTAACCTGCACCGGCAACCTTAGCAGCACTACCTAGTGCTTGAGAAGCTGTTTGACCTTTTGCCATACCAACAATGGTTCTCAATAGAAAACCAGTTGTTGTACCCATACCAGGTACACCTGAGAATTTACTCACTGCAACTAAAGCACCTATAATGAAGTTTGTCATCTTAGGGTTTTCATTAGCAATTTCTCCTAGAGCTGTAAAGTATTCATCAGCTTTACTATCTTTAATTTTGCTGGTTAGTTTATTCCCTAAATCATCAATAACAGCTTTGCTATTTTGAATTACTGGTGAATTAGCAGCCTTTTGTTTAATTTCATCTAACGCAGTACTTGCCCATTGAATTGCTGGATTTGGCTTAGGTTCTATCTTGAGTCGCTGAGCTGACTGTGATGCATACTCTAAAGCTTTCAAACCCGGATTTTCAGGGTCATTAATACCCATTTTATTAAAATCAGTCTTAAGATCTTCAAGAGCTTTTGCAAAATTATTTTTAAATGATTGTACTCTACTATCAATTTTAGCTTGAGTCGGGTCTTTAACTTGATCACCCTTACCGGTAAGCGCCTTTCCGACATTACTTGCTTTAGTAGCTAATCCTGTCGCTCGTGCCTTTAAGTTATCTAACGGACCTTCATGTAAAGTGGATTCCTCAGCACCCAAGTCTTCACATTCTCTGAGAAACTGTCTTTCTGCAGGAGACATGCTACTCCAGCTTTCATGTAAAATTTTGCTGATTTGGTATTTAGAGTCAATATACCGCTCATTGAGTAGGTGTATATCATTCATTATTATTATTTATTTAAAAAATTTATTTTTTATAGCCTGAATCTCTGCTTGAGCTTCTTTGTACTGTTTAAATAACTCTTTATTTACAGGGAATTTCATTATTGACTTACATACAGGACAAGCCGCGCGCGGATTTTTTATAATATAGTCAATAGTAAGCTGCAGCTTGGTACCACAGCAAGGACAAGGAAGACCTGTACCTATCATTTGTGAGTTATATCTTGAATTAATAGATCCTCAATACGAGATACTTCTTCAGGTTTATCTGTTACTTTGAACTTAAGTTTAACTTCTGCGAAACCTGCAGCATCTTCTTTAGCTTTACGCATGTCAACCTGGATATCCTTTCCTATGAAAGGATTGAAAGGATTCTTTTTTGTCTTATTAACTAAATCATACTTATCACTTGAATCATTATTATCAGTAGAGTCAAACAGTTTAGCTTTAAAAGACATNTCTAGTTCATCAAGAGCCATTGTTTGATGATTAACTAGAGTATAAAGAGGTATATTTGTCTCTTTNCCATTTAGGTTAAGAGTTTTGCAAATTGGAGTCCCGTCTGCGTTGAAATACTCTGATAGCTTTTGAATATGGCTCTTTTCTAAAATCTCAGTAGATTTAACTATAGAGAGCTTTATCGATTTTATCAGGTTTTCCAACGAGACGGACTTCATATTACAATAATATATTACTTACTAGGATTTGCAACGACAGGCTCAATCATTGTGATTAAAGCATCACTAAGCTTTTGCATGCCCTCAGTTGCAGGTAATTGCTCGGCATGAACTTTAACGTCATACTTTGCTGTATTATCTGTTTTTCTCGTATTTTCAGATTTAGTTGCTACCTTACCGTGTAATTTAGATTCCACGCTTAAGCCCCACCAACTCTTATATTTTACATCAATATCTACTGTAGTTTCTGTTTCTGTACTATCAGTATGAGAATCGTGTTGCTGTACCTCCATAGTAAATTGAACGTCAGCTTCCGTTATTGCTAAAGAAGGTAACGGTATAAGTGGTAAGAGAGGTACCTTGCTTTGTAATGTTTGTAATTCAGGCTCAGCTGCTCCTTCTACTTGTACGTATCTGTTAATCTCAACATCTAATGAACGAGGTTTAGATTTACCATCTTTAGTATCAAAGCCCACTTCTTGGATGTATTTCCATGTTACGTCGTTTAATCTTGCTTGGCCTTTTGCCATACCTACCAAAGGAGATACGATTAGTTCTTCGATTGGTAGCCCTTTAAATTGATTTGCGATAGAATTTGCCATAATTTAAAACTTTCATACATATTTATTGCGTTAAAGAAAAAAGTAAAGAAGTATTAAATATTATTATGGACTTGACTGATTATAAAGTACTAAACGATTTATATAACAGTAATATACTAAACGAGGGCGCGCAAGAAGATATGCGTAAAGACATTGAAGACCTTAAAAAGCTTTATGATAACCCTGATACTGATTTTGCTAATAAAAATTACGGTAGTGTAGATGCTTATAAGAAAATGCTGCGAAAAAAAATTGAAGACATAGTTTCAAAACTTGATGGACCCTATCCAGTATATCTTGAAGCCGATCAAAGACCTGATGATGAAGAAGACGCAGAAAAAATTGTAGGTGACGGCCCTGACGCAGAAAATGTTGATGAGGTTGTTGATAATGAAGAAAAAGAACCAAAAAAGGAATCGAAAAGTATAAATAATTTAAATAAGGTTAAAGTCATGACAGAAGATAAATCTATTTTTGATAAATTGTTCGAACAAGTAATGGGTGAAGCTGATGACGAAGCCATGGAACTCGGTATTGATCTCGATGATGCCGGAGGCGAAGGTGGCGAAGAAGGCGGAGGCGAAGACATTACTATAACATTAACACCAGACCATGTCCAATTACTTAAGGACATTCTCGCACAAGTTGAACCTGAAGAAGGTGAAGACGAAGGAGAAGAAGCCGAAGAAATGGATATGGGTTACGATGAAGAAGCTGATCCTTTCGAGGAGGAGAATCAACACACCAATGACGGAGCTCAACCTGGAGTTGACCCATCCAACGGTGGCGGAAAAGCTAGTGAATTACCCGGGGATGGATTAGGTGGTAAGTCTAGTGGAACCGGGGATGGTTCTGCTACTGACGAGGTTGGTTCTAAAGAAACTGGAGAAGGTAAACAGTTAGGTCACGATCCTTCTGGTTTAACCAATCCTGGTAAAAAAGTCGTAAAGAAGTAAAATTAGTAACATATATTAACGAAAGAGCCTCTATAACAGAGGCTCTTTTTTTATAAATAATTATATGTTAATAGAAAAGCTATTTCTTGAAGCATTGAAACCAATGAAACTTCAAGGCTCGACTGGATTGAATAGAAAGCGGCAAAATTTGCTCGCAGACTATGATAGAACAAATCCCAGTTACCCTCAAGAATTAGAAAGACTTAAAAAACTTAATAAAGGTAGCTTAAATATTAAGCCTGAAACAGCAAAAAAAATATCTAAACTCTTTAAACTCACTGATTTATCAGAAACTAATCCTAGAAGATTAGGTAACACAGGTATAACATTATCAATAGTTAACGGTAATTACACTATAAGTAAATGAGCTGTTATTCAACAAGTAAAATAACAGGAATTAATTATCATTTAGACGTAGCTAGATTTACGGATAAAAGTAATAATTCCAATGAAAGAGATAATCTTTTCAAAGTATGGTGGAAAGATCAAATATCTCTTTATGGTACTCAAACTACATATTACGTAAGAGATTTTGCATTATCAGCTGCTGATAAGTTCTACGGTGAAAATACTACAAGTGGTTTTCGTACTGGTACTAATTTAGTTATGATAATGAATTTGAGTGACAACTCAATTACATTTTCTAAATTCGGTCTAACATCCGATGATGAAGTAGAAGCATACATCGATATAACAACATATCAACAAACCTTATCTACCCAATATACAGGTAGCCAATTAATTGAACCCAAAGCAGGAGATATATTTCAATTATCTGAATTAGGAAATGACAGGCCTGGAGGCAGAAATGGTAAGTTTTTTGAAATTACTGAAAGAGTTGATGAAAGTATAGCTTCTATAAATCAACTTCAAGGTCACTATGTATTTAAAATCAAAGCAAGAAGATACGATTTCTCACATACTGATGATGATGTTGAAGAAGCGGTTTCCGAGCAAATTACAGATGATGCATTAAGCGGAAAAACCACCGATACGATCCAGGATTATATCAATGATCTCGATACAGAGCAAGCTTCTTACTTTGATTACGGTACTAATGACGATGTGTATGGAGACTACTCCTGATATTTTTCATACTCTAAGTCTTTGAATACCGCGGGAAATCTCTCTTTAACATATTTTTCTATAGGTAGAGGTTTTAAGAATCTATCACTTTTTTGTCCCATGGATTCAGCTTTCGCGGATATAATATTTACTGCATCAAATAAGCACAACCATCGTGCTTCCTGTTCATCTGTTAGGTTTGTCATATTTTAGTTTTTATAATAGTTTTATATTCTATTTCAAGAATATTCTCTGACTTACAATGCTCACAAACAAAGCCATTTTGAGTGGATAAATCTACTCTAACGTTATTGACTTTTTTACATGCTTCGCATTCGATTAATACATTATTTGTATTAATAAGTTTTATGGTGTCAAGATTCTCCTTTTCGAGTTTCATTCTTGTCACATAAGATAGTATACTATTATAAAAATAAAAAAAGATAAACTGTATAATTGTAGATATGGTAAATATTTCAATAAAAGAAGCACTGGTGGTTTTGAAACCAATATAACCTATAACCCCGCTAACTAATCCTACTGTAAATAAACTTTTAAGAATCTGGCTTGTCATTATTATCTAAATCTTTCGATATAGATTTTATAATATCCATAGCTTTTTTCAACTTTAAATTTATTCTTTTTTTAGTTTCATCGCTATAATTTACAGAAGGGTTATTAAATAATTCCCCTATTAGTTGACCAGCATCACTAAGTTTGGCATAGGACGTTCCTAACGTCTCTACTACTGCTTCTCCTGGGTATGGTATAAGGTTAGAAGTTTGCTTGTTATACTCTTCAGGACTATTCTTCGCAATATCCGCAAGGGTTTTAGTTATAGGTCTCGCACTACGGGCAGCTACGTCTTTATAATACTTGTTAGTATATGTATATAAATCCTCGAAAAGTGTATCACTCATAATAAATATTTATATGAGTAAGTTCGAAAAAAAGTTTTTTTCTTTATTAAGTGAGCAAGAAGATGTAGATGCGTTAAACGCTGCTCCTGAAGATGATGCAGAATCCTTTCAAGGTTCTCTTGATGAACCAGAAAATGCTGGAGATTTTGAAGAAGTTCAAGAACCTAATGTTGACTACAGCGCAGACTTAGAAACATTAAAAAGTTGGATTGGTACTATTAATCAATTCAAAGAATATATTAATGGTGAAAATGGTAGCATTTTAGGTAAGCTAAAAGCAGAAGCAAAAGTGGGTACCCTATTTGACGATATTAGTGATGCAACTAAAGCAGAAATCCTTGATATTGCAGAACGTCTAGCATCTCTCAACGAACAGTTAAAGAATTTATATACAGAAAAGCATAAATAATTTATTATGGGCATTTTAGATCAATCAAATAAAAATAATTGTAGCTGTAATTATAGTACAGCTCCTAAAACCGCAGATTCAGGTTACTGCTGTAATATAACCCCCGAGAAAACAGAGTCTAGTTGCTCTGATAATTTAGGATGTAATACTACCGGAACCCAGAACGTCGCTGTAGGATCATGTAATAATACATGTACTTCAACTTGCACATCAACGACTAAGACCCCGGACTCTGGTTACTGTTGTAATATCACTCCTAGCAATTCAAGTGCTTGTCGATTAGCAAGGCGGCGTGGTCGTAGACGTTAAAGAAGTTTTAATTTCATAATACCTTCTAGTCCTTTAAAACTATTACTCATGATAAAGTGCGAGGTGATTTCATCTCGCATTCCTTTTGTACATATATCGTTAAAATCTTTGAAGGGTTTTAGCTTTTTAGGCCAAATAAAACATTTGTGACCCTCTTTCAGTAATATGAGAGTTTTTTCTTTTGCTGACTCATCTACTTGTTGATTATCTAAGACCCATATTTTTTCGTAGAATGGATATTTATTTATTTGTCTTTCTTGTACCGAAGTAAATGTATTTTTAGAAGTACTTTGTATACCTCCAACAGCAACTCCGTTTTTTACAAAAAAGGAGTCAATAGGGCCCTCAAAGATAAAAATGCAATCAAGATCCCCACTGATATTTCCAAAATTAAATATAGATTTTTCTGCATTGAGTTTTGATAAGTATTTCGGTTTTTTGTCTTTTTC
>JGI25132J35274_1000203_pt1 | contig 16515 bp, 21 predicted proteins | sample ETNvirenome_6_30_FD_35274 | JGI IMG/M metagenome (IMG submission 35274)
CATCAAGTCAACTTGTGCCCATCACTTGCAGAATATAGTGGGTAACGCTTGGGTTGGTATAATACCTAATGGTGAAGTAATTGGATTGAGTAAATTTAATAGAATAATACATCATATCGTAGAGAGACCACAAATACAAGAAGAGATGACGACACAGATTGCAGACGAATTGAAAAAATATGCAAAAACTGAGAACATAGCGGTTGTAGTAAAAGCAGAACATCACTGCATGACACACAGAGGTGTCAGAGAACACGAGTCAGATATGACAACAGCGATTATGCTAGGTGCTTTCAAAGATGATCCTGCAACAAGAGATGAGTTTTATAAAATTTGTATGAGCATGAAGGGTCATGGCTAAAACAAAAAAACAATTAAAGATTGAACAAGCGAACATGCAATCAGATGTCAAAGACATGGGATATTCGGATGGCATACAGTACGTAGGCGAGGAGTTCATAGGCGAGGATCCTGTAAGTTATTCGTTCGCAGACCTTGACGACGATTTTGACATGAACGTGGGAACGGTATCAACGGGATTTACTATTGACGGCATTGCCATGGACAACGAAGAGGAACTGAGAAAGAAATATCCAGCACTACAAGACGCTTGGGAACACTATAAGAATGTAAAAAATATGTGTGAACAAAAAGAAAGAGAAAATGAGGATTAACACTGAACCTAAATTAAATTTTGAGGACGTTTTACTACAGCCAAAACGTAGCACATTGTCTAGTCGTAAGGATGTTGATATGACAAGGAAATTTACGTTCCGTAATTCTGGCAAAGTCATGGACTTCTTGCCTATTTTTGCAAGTAACATGGATGGTGTAGGTACATTCTCTATGGCTAAAGAAATGCAAAAGCATAAAATGATGACGGTGATTACAAAAACAACAACGCCGGATCAATGGAAAGCGGCCGCTGGTACAGGATTGCGTATGCAGAGCGTTTCAGTATGCACAGGAACTAATGTGATGTGGGACAAAGATGCACAGGACTGGGCAAATATGAAAACTGTTTTAGAAATGTTCCCAGATGTAAAAATGATCACTGTTGATGTCGCAAACGCATACCATCAAAACATGGTCGACTTTATCAAAAAGGTCAGAGACGAATATCCAAACAAAGTTATAGTGGCAGGTAATGTAGTTACACCAGAGATGACCGAAGAATTAATTATAAACGGTGCCGACGTTGTTAAAATAGGAATAGGACCGGGCAGTGTTTGTACAACAAGGACAATGACTGGTGTTGGAGTACCTCAATTTAGTGCAATAGTTGACTGCTCAGATGCCGCTAATGGGGTTGGTGGACACATAATGGCTGATGGTGGCTGTGTGCATCCGGGAGATATTGCAAAAGCATTCGGTGGCGGTGCCCACATGGTTATGATTGGTGGCATGTTAGCAGGACACGACGAATCAGAACAGCCAGTAGTTGATGGTAGAGTAGAATTCTATGGAATGAGTTCTGACAGAGCCAGAGAAGTGCATGGCAAACGTAAAGACGGATACAGAGGCAACGAGGGAAGACTAATCTCACTGCCACACAGAGGACCTGTCGAACCAACACTTGAAGACATACTAGGCGGAGTACGGAGTGCCTGCACATATATAGGTGCAAGAAGATTAAAGGACATGGCCAAGTGTGCTAGTTTTGTGACAACTAATAACGTTATAAACAGGGTATATGAACAATACACCAAATAGCATAGAACCTATCAAAGAAAAACTCGACGATAAAATAAAAAAATTGAACTCGTCCAGAGTTATTAAGAAGGTAACACCAAAAGGCGATCTATCATGGTACGTGAAATGGGTGTCTGTGTTTTTAATTTTAATTGCCACGGCGGCCAGAAGTGTTGGAACGATTCCACACGTAGATATGTGGTTTGGCTTGTTTGGCACAATAGGGTGGGCATGGGTAGGGTACCTATGGCACGACAGGGCATTGTTGTTTCTTAATGCAATACTTGTGACATTATTGATAATGGGCCTAATGAATTATTATTTTGGAATATGAGCGAAGAGGTTAAAAAGAATTATTTCACCACCGGACAGATGCGTAATGCATTGATCCAGATAGAAGACAAGATGGTACATTCGAACTGGATGCCAAACATCATACTCGGCATCAATAGAGGTGGATGTATTCCTGGCGTATATCTATCGCACAGGTTAAAGACTGCCCATGAGGTATTGGATATCAGGTTGAGAGACCATACTGCCAAACCTGACCTACGCACTTTAGAAAAAGCATTTGCATGGCAAAAGAAAATATTGATAATTGATGACATCAATGATTCCGGAGACACATTTCAGTACATACTTGACAATTTCGGTAAACGTGAGGACAGGATTAGATTTGCCGCACTCATTAACAACAAGCCTAGCAAGGTCAAAGTAGATTATCACGGTTACGAGATAAACAAAGACGAAGTGCCGAGTTGGATCGTTTTCCCATGGGAAGAGTGGGACAAGTAAACTAAAAGTTGTATTGACAACTTCATCAAAATACTGTTAAAATACTGAACATTAAAAAAACCTTAAGGAGGATTAATGTTTAAATCAATAATGGCAGGTGTTGACAAAACACTTGTTAGAAATCTAGTAATTCTACACACACTTGTTATCGCTGTGTCGAACTATCTAGTCACGATCAGATTTGATCTGTTCCCAGGTGCAGACCTTCCGTTGTTCGGATCGTTCCCACTTGCGGCGGCGGCATTCACATTTCCGATCGTGGTAGTCGCAACTGACCTTACAGTAAGGTTGGTCGGCAAAGAAGCAGGAAGGGCCGTTGTAGCAATGGCTGTGATTCCGGCTATAGTGGCATCAGTACTTGTATTGTTGGCACTTGGTGATCCACACGCATACAGAGTTGGTGCGGCATCAGGTACAGCATACGCAATAGGTACTATGTTAGACGTGTACGTGTTCCAAGCAATCAGAGAAAGATCTGATAATTGGTGGGCGGCACCGGCACTATCAACTATCGCGGCAAACATAATTGATACCTACTCATTCTTTTATGTGGCGTTCGCAGGTTCTCTCGACGCAGAGGGCAACCTAAGTTGGATTGGTGCTAACTGGCACGTAGTTGCTCAGAACAACACTTTGACCAAGATTGTTGTCGGATTGATAGTATTCTTACCAGCATATGGTATACTGTTAAACAGACTGCAAGTAATTGGCAAGAAGAAAAAATAATCACTAGGGGGAGATTTTTTCTCCCCCATTGACAAACCATCTAAATACAATTATAATATTAAAACATCATGGGAAACAAAGCAGGAAAAATTTGGGGTGAAACGGAGTTAATCTTAGGCAACAACGCCTTAGAGTTTCATAGAATTGATTACAAAAAAGGCGGGGTATGTTCTAAGCATCTCCACGAATGGAAATGGAATGGCTTTTATTGCATGACTGGCCAATTAAAGATAAAAGTTTGGCAAAAAGATTATGATCTCGTAGACGAAACAATTTTAAATCCTGGAGATTTCACAGCGGTCAAACCAGGACTATACCATTCTTTCGAGGGCCTAGAAGACGGTGTGGCATTTGAACTGTACTGGGCACACTTCTCACCTCTTGATATAAAAAGAGAATCCGTAGGACATCTTAAAGATCCTGACAACAAGATAGTAAGGTTAGATAAAACCAAGAAAAAATAGTGGCATGATTCCAATAAAAGGGTACGCTACGTTTGATCCATTAAAAATTTGTTTGATTGGTCGAAACTTCAGTGGTGACTTTTTCAAAAAGAATATAAAAGATCCAAAGGTTTCAGATCCTTTGAGGCGTATTGCTGACGAAACGGAAGAAGATTATCAAGCACTAGAAAAAATTTTAAAAGATGCAAATGTGCAGACCCATCGTGTTGATTTTGACGAAAACAAATTCAACAAAGATTGGCACGGACGGCCACCTGTGTGCCCGCGTGACCATTTTGCCGTCATCGGAGAAAAATTTTATGCATATCAAATGACAAATTTTTATGGCACATTTATAAAAAACATTGCAAAAGAGAATTTATCTTTTGGCAACAAACCTATAAATGTTTCAACTGCGGTTATTGCCAGAGTAGGAAAAGACCTTTTCTGGGACGTTGGAAAAACAAGCAAACAAGAAGATATTGATTTCTTTAAAACAAAGTGGAACGCTGAAGGATTCAACGTGCATGTATCAAGGAGAGGTTATCACTCTGATGGTAGTTTTTGTGTGGTCAAACCAGGATGCATTGTTACCTTAGAAGATGTACAGGAATATGCTACTGAGTTTCCCGGATGGGACGTTTTATATCTGCCTGACCAAAGTTGGAAGAAGGTTCACCCTTTTATGCAAATTAAAGAAAAGGTGCAAGGGCGTTGGTGGGTACCGGGCGAAGAGGATAACGATAAGTTGATACATTTTGTAAACACTTGGTTGACTGATTGGGTGGGATACGTGGAAGAGACAGTTTTTGATGTCAACATGTTGTCGATCGATCAAAACACAATTATATGCAATAATTACAACAAAGAAGTATTTGAACATTTTAAAAAACATAAAGTCGAACCTATATTGTTTAATTTCAGGCATAGATATTTTTGGGATGGTGGAATACACTGTGTGACCCAAGACCTTTATAGGGAAGGAACACAGGAGGATTATTTTGGATAATTCTAAAATACAAGTTATATACTCTCCGGGCACATTTGGAAATCTTTTACGTTGGCTTATTGACTGTTCAATGCCGGAATCAAAACTAAAACACATTGACAACCCTTTCAACGAATACAACAGGCTTGATGAACACAGTTACGAAATCAAAAAATTGTTCAATCCTAAAATATTGCGGGGGCATCAAGTAAGGGAGGATTCGGACAATAGTATGCCAATGGATGATGCTGATAAAATTGTAATATCATACGGACCGGAACAAAATTTGTTTGTAGAAAGATTACAGATTTACAGAACGCCCAGACACGAGACTAAAGAAAAACAATATGCTGACATACTGGCAAGAACCGACCAAGGCTTCTTGAATACAAATTTTGAAAATTCAAACAGTGAAAACGTTGTTAAAGAATTGTACAAGATTAGATTCCATGATTACGACAATAGTAAAATGAATATTGCAATGAAAAACTGGATCAACGACAAAGATTGCTATAAATTCCACTTGAATAACTTTTTCGAAACACAAAAATTATCTAGTGGTCTTGCTAAAATATCTAATCACTTTGATCTCGGCCTAGAAATAGATGAACAATTTTTAAACTTTTGCACCAACAAGATAAATGACATGTTTGTTGTGCAAACCAAAAATCGGGCGGCAAAGGTTTTAATGGCCATAAAAGATAATGCAGATTTGTCTTGTGAAGATTTGGATATCTATGAGCAGGCATACATAGAAACAGTGTTGGAACAGCAATATGATTGTGTGTTATTTCCATATGGCACAAATTGGTTCAAGAATACAAAACAAATTATAGAATTTCTATCCACATATCCAAAATATCTCAAGCATATGAATCCAATATTACCATGGTATAACGGAATGAAAAACCCATTTTATCTCAAGGGTAAAATTGACTAAAACAAAAAAATGTATTACAATATAAAATGGAAAAAATAAGATATTCAGAAATATTCTACAGTGTACAAGGTGAAGGAAGATTCGTTGGTGTGCCTAGTGTGTTCTTCCGTGTGTTTGGTTGCAACTTCAACTGCCATGGGTTTGGACAGGGCAGGGATAAAAGCAAATGGTTAAAATCAGAAGAGATGCCATACGCAACACAAGACCTGTCAAAAATAAAACACGTGAGTGAACTTCCTGTTGTGGAGATAGGGTGTGACGCAAGTGCCAGTTGGGCGAGTAGATACAAGCATTTGGTAAGTTGGGACACCGTTGATAAGATTGCAGAGGACGTGACTTCATACACTCCACAGAACAAATGGACTTGCGACAACGGACAGGACGTGCATTTCATAATCACGGGCGGCGAACCCATGCTGTGGCAAAGGGAAACACAACTGCTACTGAGACAACCACAATTCAATGATCTCAAGAACATAACAATCGAAACAAACTGCACTCAACCATTCAAAGAAGGGTTTGACAAATTTTTGCAAGGACTTGTTGCAGGTGACTACACCAAATATCCGGTGCATGTTACTTGGTCAACATCTCCGAAATTATCAATATCTGGAGAGGATTGGAATAAGGCCATAAGACCGGAAGTAGCCAGACAATATGCAGATATACCAAACACACACCTTTACTTCAAATTCGTAGTACAGGATGATCAGGATCTAGATGAAGTCAACAGGGCAAGAGATCTTTATCATAATTCGGGGGTAGACGCTGATATTTGGCTGATGCCCATGGGTGCTACACAGGAAGGGCAATCTAAAACTTCGACCCAGGTTGCCGACATGGCCATGAAAAACGGATTTAAATATTCGCCAAGACTACACGTAGACTTATTTGGCAATAAATGGGGAACATAATTACAATCACACAGGCAACAGATCCACTTTGGATTTGTCTTTTTGCTTATCTGGCGTTGACCTTTGCGGCAACTAGCACTATAGGTACGAAATATAAAAACACCAATGATGGGTTTTGTGTTTCTGGTAGAGACGCACCTGTTTGGATGGTTGCCACAAGTGCGGCCAGTTCGTGGCTGTGGGTCTTGGGACTACTGCTGATAGGTAGATTTGCGATAGAGTCGGGACCGGCAGGAGTTTTTTGGTCTTACGGTCTACCATTTTTAGGAACTTGTGTGCTGTTTGGATACTTTGCTAAAAAACTTATGGGCAAATTTCCAAAAGGTTTCACTTTGAACTCATTCATAGATCAGAGATACAAAGATATTAAACTGACCAGGTTATACCAATTTTTACAGATTGCGGCCTGCATTTACGCTGTAAGTGGGACACTTACTTCATTTGGTATCGTGGCCGAATTTGTTTCCAAAGATTTCAACTACGACTTGATAGTTTCAATAGTGGCAATCACAGTACTGGCATACAGCCTATGGGGAGGACAAAAGGCATGTCATCGGACTGACGTAATAAACATTTTATTCCTACTTACAATCTCAATATTGGCAGGAGTCTACATTGTTAGTGCTAACGGTGGACTAGGAACTGTGATCAACAATTGGACATCTGCTAGAAATGTCTCGTTATTTGATGCCGGTCTCATGTGGAACAAAGGCATGTTCCTGGCCTTGATCTTTATAGGATCATTCTTGGCAGATAACATGCAATACCAAAACGCTTTCTCGCTTGGAGATAAAAATAAAACCATTAAGGCCTACTGGTTGGCCAGCATTATATTGGTGGTGGTAATAACAGGCATATCCCTAATCACAGGCAGTGTGTTTACTGGCGATCCAAACTTTGAAGTGCATCCAGATGTGGTGCAGATGCACATGATCAAAACAACATTTGGAATATCAGGAGTAATATTTTTTATGCTTACGGTGTTGTTCAAGGCTTCTAGTGTGATAGACTCAACACTGAATGGTGCTGGTACGGTCATTTCCAATGATGTCGTCAAAAAAACAAATCCACTAATAGTTAATAGATGGAGCATGGCTGTTATAATGTTTGTATCCACACTGATTGCTATTTTGAGGATAGATATATGGGTATTGGTATCAACATTTGGATTGCTACGTATAATAATGATATCTCCTACAATCTACGCTGTATATTCAGAAAAAAAAATATCAACCAATTTGCTTTTTTACGTCCTTTTGGCTACAACTATATTAGGCATAGGCTCCACCTTTGTTGACATTGACATAGACAGGGCAACACTGGGTCTTGTTGTTTTCCTAATACCTGCAGGAGTTTTATTATATGAACACTTCAAAAGACAACAACTTCGCACTTGAAATATTCGGAGGCGTTAAAAATCACACAAAAGTTTTTTGTGTAGATTCCAACGGTGATTCGATAACATACGGTGAGTTAGAAAATAAGACTAGGAAATTTGCATATCGATTGAAACACAAATATGGCGTTGCGCCGGGCACACGTGTGGCAATAGCCATAGACGATACTGTGAATTGGCCTGTAACATTCTTATCAATTATACTGCTGGGGGCAAATCCTTTACTGCTTTTTTCGAACATGGTGTCAAACGATATTGACGCAGTAATGACTTCATCGAAATGTAATCATTTGATATCTAACACCATAGTAACGGATTTGTCTAAGTGTGAGGACATCCACCACGAGGCACACCACTGGGACGATAGCAAAACATGTTGGTGGGGACTGTCTAGTGGCAGTGGCGGAAGATACAAAATTATAGTTCATAATCATGCCTCCTTTAAAAAACTTTTTAAATTGGCAAACTTACAGGTGGGAGTGAAACAGGACGATGTGGTGTTGTGCACCGCTAAAATGGCATTCCCATACGGTCTTGCACAACTGTATTGGGTATTGAAAAATAACGCTACCCTGTGTCTGATCAGTAAGACACCTGCACCTAGTTTGGTTTTTTCTTTGATAAAGCAACACAATGTCACACGACTGAACATCGGACCGTACTTGCTCAACGCCATGTGTGGGAACAAAAATAAATTTTCATTGCATGGAATAAAAGTGATTTCGTCTGGTGAATATCTTTCTAAGGATTTGAGGGAAAAAGTTTCACAAGACCTTGACTGTAAAGTATACGACACATATGGTGCCACAGAGGTATGGACTACTATTACGTTCCAAGACGATCCAGATACCAACGACATGGGACCAATACTTCCGGGGGTCGAAAGTAAAATTGTTGAAGGCGAACTTTATATCAAACATCCATTACAGGCAATGATGTACTGGGACGATCCCGTATCAACACAAAAAACATTCAAACAGGATTGGGTTGCAACAGGTGACGCAGTAAAAATCGTAGACAACAGGTTAAGTTTTTTGGGTAGGACAGATAACATGATCAAAGTAAAAGGAACATTTGTTTCGTTGCTTGATCTTGAAGATACAATAAATTCATTTCCTGGTGTAGCAGAGTGTCTTGTAGGTATCAACGACACCGATGCTGTTCCCGAACTGGTTGCCCTAGTAAAATTTGCTTCAGAACAAAGGAATGTTCCACATCTGAGAAGATATCTTCGTCAACTACTGCCATCTGACAGAATACCAAAGCACATAGAGGTAGTGACTGAATTACCAAAAACTATCAACAATAAACTAAAAAGAAAAGTGACATCATTGATTGACTACAATAAGTAAAAAAGTTATAATAGTGTATGAAGGTTAAGAAAACAACAAAGACAACTATAAAGAAAAAGAACAAAAAAGGCTCTAAGAAAAGCGAAGAGCCAATGGTCAAAGTTCTCAACTTGAATGTTAATCCTGAGAATCCGAGAAACGGCTTCTTTGAACTAGATTGGAACGACGAATTCGTAAACATGTTACAGCAGTCAGGCTATCAAGGAAGTTCAGAGGAAGAGATCGTTGACAGATGGTTCCAAACACTTTGTAGGACTATCGGAAACGAGCAAGGCATAGACGTCACTGGATCTGGATACGTACAGATCAACAGGAGAGACGATGGAAAGACTGAAGTCTCTTGATCTACAACTACACATAGAAACAGATTTTTCACAGAGTCCAATCACCATTTCACAAGGAACTAACGGGCAAGTTTTGCCGATCGGCAAACACGTGTATAAGTTCACTCTTGAAAAAATATCACACATAGAAAAAATACAGTTTAAAGGATTTGATCCTTTTGATAAGAAACAAAAAGTCAAATTATCCCTATGGTATAGGAATAGACAACTAGACTTGAACAGGATATCTTGTTTTCACATGGATAATAATAGGTACGTTGAGAATGTTACATTATCCGGCGTTACTGAAGTGTGTTTCAATGGATCGTTGGAATTGAAATTTTTCGCTTCTTGGTTTTCATGCAACCTATTACAAGGAGGTGTCTTGGTGCAGGATAAGAAAATTTTCTGGAAGCATTATACCGATTATTTAAATCCAATGGATGCCTGCTTGAATACTGGAGAAACATTAAAAAATGATGAGCACTACGATGTAATTTTTTCTGGCACATGTTTTACTGGCACTGAACATGCTGAATATACAGACAAGATACCAAGCACAATCCAATACGTGACACATAGGAAGATAACAAATTTATCATTCAACGGAATTAATGCAGATGCCTGCTTAGAAAACGCTCACATAATCGTTGACAATTACAAGTTGAAAACTTTGATCTTCAGTCCTTCTAAAATGATATGGATGCCAACTAGGACACGGTTCCTAGACGCAGTGTACGTCTTTTGTTGCACAAGGATCGAAAAGAGATTAGGAGATTTCAATATCTTTGCTGACATTAGAAAAACCAACTTGATGCAAAATAAAAGAAAAGCAGTATCAATAAAGAAATATATCACAAAAAAATTTTTAAATTTAGCAAAAAAATGTAAAGATAAAGGCATAGATTTAATAGTCATATCATTTACCAAAAACCCCAATGATTTTTGGCACGAATACAAAGCAATATCAGTTGAAATGTGCCAAGATCCAAAAGACCTTGCAAACTTGATCAAGTAGACACAAAAAAAATTATATGCTATAATAAAGCATGACACACATACTTGTAGACACTGCAAACACATTTTTTAGGGCCAGGCATGTAATTAGGGGTGACACTTCAGAAAAAGTTGGGATGGCTATACACATAATGATGAATTCGATAAAGAAAGCATGGCAAGATTTTAACGGCACACACGTAGTTTTTTGTTTAGAAGGTCGTAGTTGGCGTAAAGATCATTACGCACCATACAAGAGGAATAGGAAAGAAACCATAGACGCCATGTCTGACAAAGAAAAAGAAGAGAACGAGGTATTCTGGGAGTGCTACGATGACTTCTGTGACTTCATCAAAACAAAGACAAACGCCACTGTGCTTCGAAATCCAAGGACAGAGGCAGACGACCTTATAGCAAGATGGATAGATAAGCATCCGGATCAGCAACATGTGATAATAAGCACAGATAAGGATCTAAATCAACTTGTTGCGCCAAACGTCAAACAGTACAATGGTATAACAGAAATAACATTAACAAATGAAGGTTGGTTCGATCAAAAGGGCAATCATGTGATAGATAAAAAACTAAAAGCACCCAAGCCTGCACCTGATACAGAATGGATGATATTTGAGAAGGCAATGAGAGGTGATCCTAGCGACAACATTTTCAGTGCCTACCCAGGTGTACGAACAAAAGGTACAAAAAACAAGATAGGATTACAAGAAGCGTTTGCAGACCGTAATGAAAAAGGCTACACGTGGAACAACCTAATGTTGAGTAAATGGTTGGATCACGAAGGTAAAGAACACAGAGTGCTAGAAGACTATGAACGTAACAGATTACTCGTTGATTTACATGCACAACCAGAGGCCATTGTTGAAGAACTTGACCAAACAATAGGCCAGGCAAAAGCAGAGAACAAAAGTGTTGATCAAGTTGGGATCAGATTCATGAGGTTCTGTGCCAAATATGATTTAAATAGAATTAGTGAGCAGGCACAACTTTACGTTGAGCCATTTAATGCGAGGTTAGGACAATGACAGTACGTGCAAAGACCTTAGTAAAAGATAAATTTTGGATAGTGGAGCAAAACGGCCAAAAACTAGGCACCCTACAGAAACAAGCAGATAACGGTTGGATATTCCTTAGCAAACAGGACAAGAGGCAGGTATTCCATACACAGGAAAGCCTGTTTACGAAGTTCGGTTTTGGTATCTTTGACCAATCAAATGTCAAGCAACCCGCACAAGAAGTTCAAACAGATAACTTTGATGTCCACGGCTACCCGTGCAGTCAACATCCATACAATCCCATGTTCGATGTGCAGAAACAACTACCGGTGTACACAAAAACACCCAAGAGCAAGAGTCAATTCTGTGCAGGGTATTACATAATCTGTTTTGAAAAAGGATGGCGTAAGGCATATTGTCCGAAAATGATTACTTTATCAAGATACGAATACAAAGGACCAATGAAGACTAAACTAGAAATGCAACAGGTATTGAATAATGCAGTCAAACAATTCCAAGATACAAACAAGACCAATTGAAGACCTCATAGGTAGGATCAGAACGCTACGACAAAGAGGTGAACGTCAGATAGTGATTCCTGCCAAGGAGGCAGATCAATTAGCAGATAGCCTTTCCCAAGTAATGACCCGTATGGTAACCATACAAGAAGAGATAATACAAGCACTCAAAACTGCCAAAGAGGCGCAGACCATAGACATCGAGATGGATGGTGGGAACTTCGGTGACGACAAATAATTTTACCCTTGTATTCCAAAAACAAAAAAAAGAAATTCAATGCAAGTACACACTTGCGGATACACTCATCGCGAAAAAATGGTTTGCCAAGATCAAGCATTTAAAAAATATTCCTATAGATCCTATTGAAAGTGATTTGACAGACATTTCGGATTTAGAAAAAATATACTCCGACTTCTGTATCAAGTTCGACTTGAAAAAATTAGAATTTGATGACATAATGAATCAAAAAAATCTTAATACTTTACACGAAATCTATGAGAAAAGCCACGATAAATTAAGTAGGAAAAAAGACAACCACTTGCTATACAAATTTCATCATGCAATACATCACGCAGAATCAAAGGACACAACAAAAACTAAAATAGACGTGGGTTGGGGCGTCAAAGAAGGACCACTGACTGAGCGTTTTCCGTGTTATGACTACTATGCTGACAGCATACAGAAAAATAATATCTACTTGTTCTGGGCCGAACTAGGAAAAAAGCCTTTACAATACTACAATGACGAGGAACCAAACACACAAGAGCGTATCAACGAACTTTGCAGGCCACATAATACACTAAGAGCGAAGTTCTTTATCGCACTAACTGATCATGAGGTGAAGCAATTTGATAATAAGTTCACAGAATGGTTCAAACCGTTCAAAGAAGGCTGGTTAGAAGCACACAATCTTAGAGAATACACCGAAAAAGATCAATATTCTGCACCTCTACTCGCAACGGCTGACCACAATGTCGATCTGACCGGAGCACAACTTGTTAAAATAGTTGTATGATAGTAATTAAAAGTGGCAAAAATTTCTCGAAAGTCTTTGCAGACAAGGCATTTGACAAATGGGGCACTCCCACAGGCGAAGACATTCGCACAGTGGATGATTGGCATGACATCAACATACCCGATAGTGCTGAAAAAATAGATGCAGAACTCCCGTATGATGTAGATTTCAATGACTACTACAACATGATAGAAAATACCCTATGGATTTTCAACAACGAACCAATCAAAATTAAGAAAGAACACATTTTCATGACAGGTGCAGGAGTGGCGTGGATGTTTCAGGACGGAGATGTGGAAATATTTGATATCAGTAAAATACAAATAAAATTTATACAGTCATTACTAGACAAATGGGACGGAAAAGATTACGGTACTTTTGTTTACAACTTTATTATTAAAAATAAAATACAACACTTCCATGTAAATCTAAATCAAAAACAAAATTCTAATCGAGATTTGATCAGTAACAAAGAATTATTTGTAAAATCTATCAATGACAATCTACAAATGTTGAAAGATTTGTATAAGCCACAATGGTCATGGCAACCAAAAACCATAAAAGCCACCGAAGGGAACATACTTGACCAAGTCAAAAATCAATACTTAGGCAAATTTATACTAACAAACGTTTGTGATTTCAAATACTACTTTGCAAAATTCTATCCCACTGATTTGCAAAAACTTTTATCTCCAAGCACTAAAGTTTTCATAAAAAAAACAATGAAAAATGATTCAAAGGATACATTTGAGAAAATTGAACTCAATGTTCCTGTGCAATCAATATATGAAGAGATACAAAAAGTCAAAAATTACCTTGTACCTCACAGAGGTGACAGTGGAATTGGTTGGAAGGCTTTCTGTATCCACGGTCAAAGTTATCGTAGGACCAAAGAGGAAAGTTATTACAGTAATTTTTTAGGATATCGATGGACAGACGAGGCGTTAGAGCACATGCCAATAACAATAGATTGGTTGAAATCCCTGGGATATAAGGAATTTCAAAGAGTAAGAGTGATGTGCCTCGAACCGAGAGGTTTCATCAACATGCACAAAGATCAAGATCACAGTAGGCTAGGTGCTGTAAATGTAGCAATCACAAATCCAAAGGACTGCAAATTCTATTTGCAAAATCATGGAGTGCTTGATTTTGAACCAGGCACATCATACAGGTTAGATTTATCCAATTATCATGCCGTTGCAAATGATAGTGACGTTCATAGGTACCACATAATAATACACGGACAAAAATAAGACTCATTTTTTTGGTAAATACAGTTGTAAAGAGTGATCAACTATGAGTAGACCAAAACCCACAGTGCTGTTGCAACACAGCAATAAATCCACCTTCAAAATGGACGAGGTCCTAGCGGCCGAGGGCATTTGGGCGGTGTTTTATGATGGCAAACCAATCAACTTGAAATCATCTAGTTTGGTGGCCAACTATCCTGGACCAAAATACAAAAAGGTTTCATTCTCCAATCCCGGACACGCAGAAAACTTGGCCAAGAAGTTGAACGCACAACACAACACAGACAAGTTTGGCGTGTATCTTTTAAAAACCGGCGACAAATTCACTAGATAATTAAGTTATAATGGATCGTAAGACAGCCTACACCCGAACCTTCTTAGAACTTCTCGAACAACCAACCCACGACGAAAGCATAAAAACAAACTACTACACATGGTGGCAGAATGTCAGGGAAAGTTATCAAGCAAGATCACTGAGGCTTACCAAGCAAGGATTGGAAGTCATAGAGAAACTTGATATTAAACAATACACCATAAAATTTCCGGCAAAGGTTATATTCACTCCACAGACATACCTGTGGTTAGACGAGTTTGTTGACTGTCCTTACTTCGTGGACAAGAAACAGATAATTGTTACCATGGAGAAGATGGCATTACAACTCATGCTTTTTGCCGGTGATATCACAAAGTACGGTCTTGCACGTGCAATGAGCAAGATGGACGAACAAAAAAATGCCTAACACCTATTGTAATCACATCCAAAAAGGATTGTTTGTTTCTCATCAGGGGGTAGGAGTGTGTTGTGTCAATACAAATAAATTTCGTGGGGTGGGTGCATCAGAATTTTGGAATGGAAAAACAAGAAGCACTGCTTTGGAAAGAATGCAAAATGATTTAGAAGTGGATGGATGTCAAGGTTGTTACAAAACCGAACAGAAAAAAATGCCTAGCACAAGGAATTTTGCTAGATCATATGACCAGATACCATCAAAGTCTATGCCAACTATGCTTGATGTGGATTTTTCTAATTTTTGTAATTTGAAATGTGTCATGTGTAATGAAACAAGAAGTTCTGAATGGGGTAAAGATCTAGGTCTTCCTGTATCTACTGTGTCCTATAAACTTATCGATGATGTAACATCGATATCAGATCACGTGGAACATCTCACAGTACAGGGTGGAGAACCAAGTATTATGCCAGAATATGAGTATTTCTTTGAACAATTAGATGAAAAAGATTTAATATCCAAGATTGATTTACAAGTCATTACAAATATCACCAATGTCAATAAAAAATTCTATGACCTCTTAGGCAAATTTAAAAGTGTGAGACTTTGTGTCAGTGTAGATGCTTATGGTCCCGCTAATGATTACATTAGATGGCCTAGTAAATTTGACGCAATAACCAAAAATATCAGAGCAATCAGTGATTTACCAAATTCAATTCAAATAGATATAAACAACTCACTGAACATACTATCGATGTTCAATTACAATAAGTTTCTTGAATGGGGTAAAAATTTAGAAGATCTTTTTGAGTCCAAAGGAAAGGTAATAAGGATGGTGCCTTTGAAAGTGCAAAATCCAAAAGAATATAGTCCATTTTCCGCACCAATGCCTTTGAAGGAAAAGTTTGCGGAAGATATAAAAGCATTTATGGAAAGCAAGGTTTTGAAGCACAACAGCAACTGGAAATTAGAAACCCTGCTATTGCTACGGGGTATCGAAAATTCTCCCGAGGATCCACAAGCAATNACTNAATTGAAAAANGAAGTACAAGAATTGGATATAAAACGCCATAAAAGAATATACGATTTTATACCAGATTTCTACAATTACCTGTAAAAAAGTCAATGATTATGCGACTTTTACCAGGTTGACCATATACACATTTCTGCTATAATCGTATTATAAACATTTAGAACAGGAGTGTACAAAATGGCAAGAGCAAAAAACAAAGAGGCGGCAGTAGGTTCACAGAATAGAACCGTATCGCCAAACGAGGCAAAATCAGCATTAACACATTGTATCAAATTACAAAGACCAATAATGATGTGGGGTGCACCAGGTATTGGTAAGTCCGACATTGTGAAACAAATCGCAGATGCAGAAGGCAGAGAAGTGATAGATATCAGACTTCCTTTATGGGAGCCAAC
>JGI25132J35274_1000204_pt1 | contig 16425 bp, 27 predicted proteins | sample ETNvirenome_6_30_FD_35274 | JGI IMG/M metagenome (IMG submission 35274)
GCAAGTGCTCCCGCCGATGTCCAGCATTTATAGTTTTGATCCTGGCGAAGGATTTCGGCTGCTTCTAATGTGCTAAGTGTAATTTTCATAGTATTTGATATTTGATTTTTAATATTAGGTTAATTTATGCGCTGAATTTTTCGGCAACTTCCTCAAGTGTTAATGCTTCGCCGTAGTATCCGCCGAAAATATTTTCTGTCCCAAAATAGGAAAGCAAAGAGGAAATCCGGTGCTCCAATGGCATTTCATTAAAAGCTGCTTTATCTGACCCAATAAAGGAAAATAATCCATCCCAATCTTCCTCCGATATCCAATCAAAATCCGATTTGAAATCTTCTTCCATTATTCTACACGTTTCAAATTCAATGAATTCAAATGATTCATTTACTCTGATTCCGTAAACAAAATTGACTGATTCGGACTCCTTTTGCCAAGCAAGGCCGTATTCAATCAATGAAGTTTCAAGTGAAGCATCGCCGCCTTCCAGTTTTCCGTTTTCCAGTTTTTCAATAGTTTTCATAGTATTTGATATTTGATATTTGATATTTGGTTATTTTGATTCCGTTTTACCGGTACGATTGTTGCCCTTTTTTAATTGTCATTGAATGCTTACCTTTACGCTTTGCCCATTGAGTATTTTTAACTAGTACATCAATATATCCATTAGCCTCTTCAATAGATGCGCCGCCTTCAGTTACCATAGCATTTCTAAGATCCTTTCTGTTGCCAATGTGTCGCCACGGCGTAGGCTGCATTTGCTCTACGTCAAAATGAGAGCTTCCCTCAAAACAGTATTGATAAGTTGTTTGTTCCCTGCCTTGCCAATCTTGATGAACAAATAGCATAGTGCCAAAGGGAAGACAAATGTAAGTTTCACTTTTGATGTTGTTTTTAATTTTCATAGTATTTGATATTTGATATAGTTAATAATTAAGAAAAACCCATTTTGAGCAAATATCTAACAAGCTGTCAAATCATTTTTTCAACCTTTTTTGATACCATTAATTCTATGTATTCAATGAATGAAGGAAAGTGGTCCACAAATGAATGAAGGAAGCTACCGGCGAATGAATGAAGGAAAGCTGCCGGCGAATACTTTGCCTCAAACAAAAATAAAAGCCACTCTCACGCAGCGCATTGACTAACCAGGAACACGTTAGAAATACGGCCAATCTTGCAATCGTTAGTTGATTGACTCACCCGGATTCCGTTAGGTTTCTGACTGATCTAAAATTTGTTAGGGGGGGGAGGGGATCGTGCAGCCGGCGGCGTTCCAGATGCTATATGTACTAAACACGCCTCAAAAAAATACTGCCCTCAAGGGTCAACCGTGACTGCCGACTGCCTACCTTAAGGAAGCCACTTCCTTGACTGCCCTACCATATGGTAGCCACTTCTTATGGCATTCACTTCTTAAGGTCAGCCTGTCTTATGACTCAGTTATTTTTTTACAAAAAATATTCGTTAGGATGAGGTATCCTTATGAAGTGGCAGTCTTATGGTAGGAGTATATCATATAGGTAAAGTCAATATGGAATCTTTTTGGTATACTGTTGTTATTCAGTAGCTTACAGAAACTGGGGGGTTTACAAGTCAGTTTTTAGGGTATTTACCCTAGATGAAATACTGAGGGGGATTCCTTATTATATTGACAGAAGTATGTTAATATAGTCAAATACAATTAAAGCTATGGAGAAGGAAGATCTAATGCAGGAAATATCCGAGGCTATTGAATTAGTCCGTCAGGAGAAGTCCGTACTGAAGCGTAAGAGCCTTACGTTATATGACCCAAAAAAGGTATCCGAGATACTGTATCTGCATAGCATTGGCGTATCCCAGACCAGGATGATACGGAAGTACGGATTCGAGCGTCATACTATTTTATCTGTACTTACTGATTACGCTGACTACGTTGGCAAGTTCCGTGAGATTTCGGGGAGAATAGCAGCCAAGAACTACCTGAACCTCTCCAGCTTGGAGGAGGATCTAATTGAGAAGGTACGCCAGCGTATGGAGGAGGACCCCGATATGGAGGTCGGGTTCAAGGATCTCAAGGAGATTTCAATAGCAAAGGCTAACGCTGCGAGGGAGGCATTGACGGCTAGAGGTGAAGCTACGCAGATTACCGAGGACAGGAAGATTTATACCCAGGATGACTACGAGGCGACCATACGGGCTGCTAAGGAGCGAATTAAACAAGCACAAGAAGTGGAGGTAATAGATGTCAAAGACGAAGCCAAATAGGATGTACCACTCAGGGTGGGACAAATACGGAGATATAATCCAAGTCTCTGGGGACTGGGTAACTGCTCGATTGGACGGGGAAAAGGGTACAGGGTGTTGGGAGGTGGATGCACCCTATATTAAGATATTTATCGATGAAGATAACCTAAAGCCTGCACCGCTTCCTGAGAATCCATTGACTGGACTTCTCAAGGATAGGGAGCGTCTGGACTGGATACTGGAGCATTGCGATGTCGGATACGATAACTTTTATAAGACATCCTTTGATAACAGGGATGAGATAGACCAAGCAATGGAGGATGCACAATGAAGATAACAATACAACATTATGATCAAACATCATCCATCGAAGTTCCCGATGGTGTCAACCTTGATGAGTTCCAGTCCTTGCTATCAAGGATTCTCGGAGCAATCTGGGAGCCTGACCAAGTAGATGAGATTATGCGGGTCAATGATTATGACAATGGGTACAAGTCAGGCTTCGCTAGAGCTAAGGACGAGGAGGAGTCCTACCTATGAATGACGAACACAGCGAAGAGATATACGAGCAGATCAGAGCAATCCTGGCGGAGCATTACCCGAACTTCTTCTTTGCGGTTATGGATGACTCAGGTGAGTTGTACTATGATTACACCAATCTCCCAATAGGCAAGATGCTTATGCGGGAGGTACAGGAAGAACTGGAGATGGAAACCTTCGGGGATGATATAATCATTAACTGGGACGGCGAACAGGACGAAAATCAAGGCTGGGATAACTGCTAACAGGACAAAAATCAAGGCTGGTATAATTAATTAATGCCAAACGGCAGACACCCAAAGCCTTATGGCTGCGGGCTGGCTTTTCCCTCTTTCGCCCGATAAGTAAAGGGGAATTTTTAAAACATACACAATGGGAAAAGGACACGCACCCCGAAAGGGACACAATGCTGAAAAGCAGAGTAAGAACTACGATGATATCAACTGGTCAAAGAAACCAGATGACAGAAAGGTGACAGTCCGTGTGAACGGCAAGAAAGTCTCCTAATGATTGAGTTCACAAAGCACCCAATCCTCAAGCCACCAACGGATGAGGAGATCGTACAACTCGGAGAGCTTGACCCGAAGTTACTGGTTAAGTTACACGAGGCACACGAGGGACGCATACAAGCAGCAGAAGAAGATCCCCTGCGGTACGGGTTCGACCTAGCAGGATGGGAACGCATAAGGGAATCCCTTCAGAAGTACGATGAGGTACTTGCCCTAGGGGGAAACCGTTCGGGGAAGACAACTGGCTGTGCAAAGATGGTGATGCAAGCTGTGACCGAGAACCAGGATGGGCACGTTGTATGCTTTTCCCAGAATGCGGATACTTCCGTCAAGGTACAGCAGGCAGCTGTCTGGGAAATGATGCCCAAGGAGTTCAAGCGAAAGACCAAGAGCGTTGACGGTTATATCAATTTCTCGATGCAAAATGGTTTTACTGGGTCTTCATTTATATTTCCTGATACTAGAACTCGTGTGGATTTCAAGACATATACCCAGTTCTCAAATAATCAGACTATCCTTGAGGGCTTTGAGTTCGGATTCAGGAACCCAGAGGGGATGAATATCGGTGCTTGGCTTGATGAGTACCTCGGCGATGCAGCCCTTGTCAATACTCTCAGGTTCCGCCTAGCGACCAGGAACAGCAAGATGCTTCTGGGCTTCACCCCCATTGATGGTTATACGCCGTTCATCTCCGAGTACCTAAAGGGTGCTGAGACGCTGGAGACGAGACACGCAGAACTTCTCGGCAGGGATGTCCCCGTGAAGCAGTACTCACCTGAGCGTGAGGCTGGAGTTATATATCTGCACTCCGATGAGAATCCATTCGGTGGTTATAGCCGTATCGCCAAGGATCTCAAGAACTCCTCAGAGGATCAGATAATGGTCCGGGCGTACGGGTTACCAACGAAGTCAATGACTTCACTACTCCCGAACTTCAGTCCAGGCATCAATGTCCTCACGGATGAACCAAACAAGTACGGACAAGCCTTCCCGGATCACAAGGATTTAACTTGGTATCAGGTAGTTGACCCCGCTTTTGCGAGGAACTATGTAGCCATCTGGGCTGGTGTCTCGGAGAATGACGAGATATTTATACGCAAGGAATGGCCGGACAGGGCAACGTACGGCGAGTGGGCACTATTCGGGGATCCCAAGTGGCGGTACGGTCCAGCTTCAAAGAAGATTGGGTACGATGTAGAAATGTACTGCGAACTCTTCAAGGAAATAGAAAAGGACCTCGGCATTGAGGTAATGGAGAGAATCGGGGACTCACGTTTTTTTGCCAAGGAGAACGAGAACAATGTTGACCTCTTTACTAAGTTCTATGACTACGGTCTTAGTTTCATTGCCTCCGATGGTCAGACTGAGCAGATTGGTGCTACCGCACTTGACGAGTGGTTCTTCTATAACCCGAACTACGAGATAGATGAAGCCAATCGACCTCGCTGCTATGTGCACGAGGACTGCGGGAACTTGATTGAGAGTATAATTAACTATAACTCACAGGGCAAGGCNGACGAAGCCCTGAAGGACTTTTTTGATGTCATTCGTTATCTTNGAATGTCAAACGGGGGCTATGGCCCTGATTACTTCGCATCCCAGGAGATGCACACAACAATGAAAAAACGAGGAGGATACTGATGCCTAAGAAGAGATTAGCTGTTATTGCAGAGGAATACGATGTACCATTCGAGGAGGCTTTCAAAATTGCTATTGATAGACTTCCTCCTGATGAGGTCACAGGTAAGGGTAAACTTACTTGGATTGGCGAGGACGGTCAGTTAATACTGGAGAAGTCAATGCTCATCAATGAGATTACCCCCAAGAACTACAAAGGTAAGGTCATATCGGAGTGCCCGAACCCTAGATATAACTACGTCCAATGCAAGGAGCTAAGGAAACGTATCCCCGTGCTTATCCCTGCCAGAAACAGGGGCAAGATGCTGGGCAAGTTAATTACATTTGAAGCTATTGAAGATAAGAATGGAGCATCGTACAGATACATCCGAGTCTAAGGACGTAACACTTTCCCGTGAATGGTGCAAGGAACAGACGGATCGTTTGATCGCCTGGGAGCTTCTTTGCAGGTATCTCAGGGGCGAGCACATCGTTGANATGAAATCACTTAACCTATGTGATAGAATAGGCGTATCCAAGACTTACGTTACGACATTAATGAATAATGTTCGTGAAAAGCTAAATCCACAAGACGATGCAGAATGAAACAATTTCAGAATCCTTAACCTATCTAGGTGAGGAGCCGGATGTAAAGACCCTACGATACGCATACGATCAGACAGTCACAGAACTGGAAGCGTACTTTGATTTGTGCCGAACATCTTACGATGACAGGCGGAACTGGTGGCCGGGCAAGAGCCGTGACCACCGCAAGCACGGTGCTGACGCATTTCCTTGGGAAGGCGCAAGCGACATCGAATGCCACGTTATCGATGAGCGTATAACGAGACTTGTCTCCCTCTTTATGTCCGCCCTCAAGCGGGCAAACGTCCGTGCATTCCCGGTTGAAAGCTCCGATATTGCAAGGTCAAAGATAGTCTCAGGATTCCTGAAATGGATGGTATCCTCAGGATACATCCCACGTTTTTACCGAGAAATGGAACTCGGAGCTAATTATCTACTTGAGCGTGGTATTTTTATATCCTACGTTGGTTGGCACAGAGAGGATCGCAGATTTCTTCAGAGCCTGAACCTGCAACAGATTGCACAGATTAGCCCTGAGGTTGCTCAAGCAATTGAGTCCGGTGATGATGACGATGCTCTTGTTGAGTTACTCATCGCTACATTTGAGGGGACAACAAAGAAGCGGGCAAAGAAAGCACTCCGTGAGTTACGCAAAACTGGCGAGGCTGAGTTACCCGTAGTCCGTAGGCAGATCAACGCACCTGAGGTAAAGACCCTAGCCCCCGATGGGGACTTCTTTTTCCCTCCTTATGTTACTGATCCACAGCGAGCACCTTACTGTTTCTGGAGAACTTATTATACTCCGCAGGAACTAGAGAACAAGGTAGTAACCGAAGGATGGGATGAGGACTTCGTTGAGCACGTTATTGAAAAGTACCGTGGCGTAAATATTGACAGCATCGAGCGTGAGCAAGAAGGTCGCCGTTCAATTAGCCTCACGGATAACGCATACGAGGCAGAAGAACTCATTGAGATTACTTACGCATACCAGCGTCTCATTGACCCAGAGGATGGCTCAGAAGGTATATACTGCACAGTATTTCACCGTGAGTTCAGCGGGGATGAGATAACACAGGGGTACGCTAAGTTCGAACTTCTTAATGGATACGAGGACTACCCAGTTGTCGTAACCAAGTTATCAGAGGACAGCAAACGTCTGTATGATACGAATACAATTCCGTCTGTCCTTCGGGGAATCCAGAATCAGGTAAAAGTTGAACGGGATTCACGCATCGATAGAAATAGCCTAGCGACACTTCCCCCGATACTGCACCCCGTGGGACAGGCTCCAACTGATTGGGGTCCTGGTCGGATGATTCCTTATCGCCGTAAGGGTGACTTGGACTTCGCTCCAACGCCTTCATATAACTCAGGCTCCGTTGAGATGGAGCAGACACAGCTATCACAGGCTGATAGACTGGTTGGCTTGGATGAGGGTTCACAGATATCCCAGATTAGACAGCAGTTCCTAGTTGACAAGTTCCTTAGCCATACAGCCGAGGTACTTCGTATGGCTTACCGCTGCTTCCAACGCTTCGGACCCGATGAGGTCTTCTTCCGTGTAACTGGTACACCTGACCCGATTCAATTCAACAAAGGAAATCCTGATGAAAACTTTGATATACTTATTAACTTCGATGTCCAAAACACGGACCCCGATACCGTCAAAAACAAACTCCAACAGTTTGTTCAACTCAATCAACTCAATGCTAACAACCGCCTTAACGTGGATAGCCTCCTCGACATTGCGGCTGCTGAAATTGACCCAGTTATGGCTGACGCAGTTCTACAACCTGTTGAAACCGCTCAGCAAGAAATGGTTAAAAATGTTACTGACGATCTTGCTAAAATCTATTCGGGGATTGAAGTACCTGCTAGACCAGCTGGAGCACAGATTGCAATCCAAGTAATACAGCAGTACACACAGCAGCCCGATGTTGCACAGCGTGTACAGACTGACGAGGCCTTCAATGCGAGATTGCAGAAGTACGCTGGTCAGTACACATTCCAGATGCAGCAGGCACAGAATGCTCAGATTGGCCGTGTAGGTACAGCACCCGCACAGATGGGAGATATTGAAACTCAGGATCTATAAGTACATATTACTATATCTAGGCTTATTTATTATGGCAGATAATCTTACACCAGGACAGCAGGCTCAGAGGCGGGCTTCTGAAATGAAACTGAATGCAAGGGTCAAGGCTTTTGCTGATTACTTACTACCGTTCGAGGGATTCGATCCAGTAGCAAGAAAGGGACCCGGCGAGAAGTTCCTGACCATTGGTCACGGGCATTACGGTCCTGACGTAAAACCTGGAGCAAGGATTACAAAGCAACAAGCAAAGGTTCTACTGGATAAAGATATACGAAAGCGTATCCCAGAACTCGAAGCCTTATTACCTCGTTTTTCTTCATTCCCAATGTCAGCACAGCAAGCTATATTCGGAGAGTTTTACAGGGGATCCATTGGTAAAAGCCCAGAGACTAGGAGACTTATCAATGAAGGAAAGTTCGGTGATGCAGCCGCTGAGTTCTTGGACAACGATGAGTACAGAAATCGGGTGAAGCTGAACCGAAGAGGTATAGGACCCAGGATGGAAAACGTAACGCTTGAGCTAATGAAGATGCAGCAAATGTTGGAGTCCAGATAATTTATGAACATACAGGATGATATAAAGGCATTGCAGAACTACGAGCAGTTCGCACGGTTTATAAATATGATACACGATCTCCGAGAGGAGACTATATCCGAGATGCACGAGGCTCCAACGGAGCAGTTACAGCAACTTTCAGGTAGAATCATTACATACGATCAGATTCTACAAATGGCGGATTTTAAGTTCCTCCAAGCAAGGTTCCGGGAAACATTCTAACTAGGGTTTTTCCTTTATAACCTCTGTGATATACTTTGCCTATCGCCATCGCTCGGCGTAATGAGTGGAAAATTATGACAGACGAAATCACACCTGGAGACGCTGAACCAGTACAAAATACAGTGGAAAATACAAATATATCCGTTGGGGAGCTTGCTTTACGGCGACTTGGACAGATGACTCCACAGGAGGAATCCCAAGAGGAACCGGAAGTTGAAGAATCCGAGGAGGCAACCGAGGAGGTCGCTGAGGAATCCATTGAGGAGGAATCAGAGGAACTAACCGAGGAAGCCGCCGAGGGGACTAACTCCCAAGACGTTCTTTCACAGTTGGACCTGGACGAAATGTCCGAGGATGATTTAAAGGAATTAGCAGAGAAACTTGGTAGCCGTGCTGTTGCTCGATTCGGTGAATTGACAGCCAAGCGTAAGGCAGCCGAGGAAAGACTCAGCCAATTGGAAGCGAAACTCAACAAGGATGATAATCCGCTTGAGGCAAGCCGCAGGATCGAGAATAACCCTTTCAGTAACCTTGATACTATCGAGAAGTTACAGGAAAAGGCTTCCGAGGTTGATGGCATTGTTGAATGGGCAGAGGATCTTCTATTCGAGAGTGACGCTTACTCCCCTGATGACGTAGTGACAGAAATCGATGGTAAGGATTGGACGAAGAAGGAAGTGAGGCAAGCCCTCTTGAAGGCTCGCAAATCACAGAAAAGTTTCCTTCCGGATCAGCTAAAAAAGGTACAAGCCCAAATTGAGGGTAAGCAACTAGCCGAAGCATTCGGTGATAGAGCTAAGAAGGAACTTAAATGGCTGGAAGGAGAGGATAACGACCTTCGGAAACAATACGAAGCAACAGTAGGTGACACCCGATTTAAGAAACTCAAAGAGGTTGTTAAAAAGGAAGCACCCGATGTTGCCGCCCAACTCGATTACTGGTTCGCTCACGCTACTAACAGTATATACGGACGTAAGCCCGTTGCTGAAAGTAAATCACAGGTGACCCTTAATCCTCCGAGTACTAGCACTCCTGGTTCAGCAAAATCCGAAAAGAGCACTTCGAGAACCGCAAAGGCACTCAAGGAACTTGAGGCCCGGTTCAAGCAAACTGGAAACGCTCGTGATTTCGCCGCACTTCGAAAACTTAAACTGTCCGCAAGGACTTAATACTCATTAATTATTTAACCATTATTTAAAATGGCATTCTCAAATACATTCGATACTACTAATACAGGATCCGGTGTCTCCAATCGTGAGGACTTGACTGATGTCTTGACCATCCTCGCTCCTGAAGAGACTCCTGTCCTTTCTTCTGCAAACAAAGAACGTGCTTCCGCTACTAACGTAGAATGGACCGTTGACTCACTATCTGCTCCTAGTACTGCTGGTATCAGCGAAGGTGCTGACGTTACTGCTTTCACAGACCAGTTCGCTGGCCGTGCTCGCCTTGGTAACCGCATCCAAAAGTTCCGCCGTGACTATATGGTATCCGACCTCCAAGAGGCTGTTGATTCCGTAGGTCCNGCTAAGATTGCTCANGCTGAAGCCAAAGCTATCCGTGAACTGAAACGTGACGTTGAGGCTACTCTCTGNGGTACTCAGGACAAAGCTACTGAAGATGGTGCTGGTACAGCTAACCGCCTTCGTGGACTTGGTGACTGGATTGATTCNGCTGGACCCGCTGACGTACCTGCTGCGTTCCGTACTCCTTCTGATAGCATCAATCCTACTGGAACCGCTTTCACCGAAGACGTTCTCAATAAGATCATCTCATCTATCTTCCGTGTAACTGGATCAAGCAACAACCTTATGTTGATTGCTGATACAGCTCTTCGTTCGGAGATTGCTGACTTCGCTCGTACAACTGCCTCCGCTACTGACAATGTTCGTAGTGTGAACTATGACGGCAACAGCGGTAGCATCAAGCTCTCTGTTGACCTGTATGAGTCCGACCACGGTGTCGTTTCCATCGTTAACGGTAACCCTGACTGTATGCCTGCTGTTACTGGCGGTACTGCAAATGGTGCTGGTTATGTTGTGAACCCAGAATACTATGGTGTTCACGAACTGATCCCAATGGGAAGCACTCGCCTTCCAAATCTTGGTGGCGGTGAGCGTGGATTCGTTGACTGTGCTCTGACCCTCGGTGTTTACCACCCAGGTGCTCACGGTTACATCCAAGCAATCAGCTAACCCCTAACAAAGGAGATATAATAATATGGCTAAATTAACCGTAAATGAATCAAGTGGTGATTTTACTCACGTTCTTGTTTTATCCGCACAGGACATCGTTAACTCAAGCACCAATCAAACAGTATGGGGAAAAATCCCTGCTGGAGGTGCTGTTGACGTTGCCTTCGCCGTTGAGTCCGTTGCTCTTGTAGGAGCATCTGACATCACGCTTGAAGTTGGAACTGGAACTGACGATGACACACTTATCGACAGCTTCGACATTGACGCTAACGCTGGAGCAACTGTCTACAATACTGGAACGGACTTCGCTCAGGGTGCTGGTACTACCACAGTTAAGGCAGGAGCCTCTCCTGTTGCTGGTTCTGGTGGAGCATCCGAGACTAACCTCATCTACAAGTTCGGTGGTACAGTTGCCAACTTGACCGCAGGTGAAGTTATTATCGGTGTTCGTGTATTCGATCCACTTCGCTTCTCTGCAAGCTAAATGATTCTGGTTGGGGGTGGTCACCAAGTGGCCACTCCCTTCCTTTTATTTTATGGATATAATTACTAAGTTGCCTGAGAAGGCATACACAGATGGAGAACTGGATGCTGCATTTATGCACGAGATCCAGAGCGGTCTTAAACTTGAGCTAGAGACTCAGGAAGCCCGTGTTAAGCAGGCTCAAAAAGAAGCCTCAGAATTAAGAGGAACTACTCACCCAACGCTAGGTAAGCCAGTAGCTACTATACCTGCCCGTGAGTATTTTCGTTTAGTAAAGAAGTACGGTCAAGAGACTGTGCATTCTAAAGAATTTTTAAAGTACTACAACAAGAAGTTCCCAGAACTTAGTCCGAATAAAATCTAATGCAGACTCGCCTATATAGTGACCTATTCAAGTTAATCTCCGCAATGGTAGGAACTGGGGGCGAGCTATCGGATCCCCAAGGAGAACAAAACCTTGTATCAAGGTTAATCAACCGCAGGTTCCAGGAGGCGTTTGACGAGAGTCCAATATGGCCTCGTTATTTAGTCCCATCAGAGGAGCGTGACCTAGTTGCGATCAACCTAAAGATGACTAATGCCTCTGGTTCTGTACCTACACTAGGTGATATTTCTCCCGTTAATGGCGAGTACAACCTTCTTGGAAAAGGAAACGGTGCAGGGGTAGAGGCTGCGGGGACATTGGTGTATTCCCATATTACGAATACTGTCATTGCTTATAATGACGGAACAAAGTGGGCTATTGATATTGATGCAACAGCCGCATTGCAGGGTGATGGGACATACCGAGTTACTGGAAGTAGTCCACCTGAATTTACCGAAGGTGATACGGACAAGAAAACACGAGTGATTGATGTCGAGACTTGGACACCTTCGGGTGGAACACCAGTATCCCCAACTGTATCAGGCAAGGAAGCCATACAGTACGAACAGACTGGTAAGTCAAATATCGGGGACTTCAACAGAATACACCGCAAGACAGCCTTCGTAAATAACTCAGCAATTGAGTACGACTTCTACGTTGATGTTAATGGTGCAAACATTCTGAACGTAGTCAATACTACCGATACGACTGCTTTCGTTACATACAAAAAGCAGTTCACTCCGTTCACAACCACAAGTGGTTATTACTCCTCAACCGAGGAAGTACCTGCGGAGTTCTTTAACTTTATAGCACACGCCGTGTATGCGGACTTCCTTCGTGTTCAGAACAGGCAACAGGAGGCAATCGCCGAGGAGGGCGTAGCCAAGGGATACCTGGCACTTGAACTCGAAAAGATAGACATCCGCTCGAACAACAACACGGTCAACAAACGCTTCTCAACTTACGTCAATAGACAATCTCGATAACCCCTGTGATACAATACGACTATGGCAAAATCACGCAATAACGCTCTTGAGTTCTCTTCCGCTGGTTCTGTTCTGGCTACCGATGGTGATACTACAACTGGTAGCTTTGGTGCTATCCAATGCTTACAGGACACAACTCTCGGAACAGTAGTTTCAAGTAACGTAGACCAGACGACACATACAGCATTCAGCGGTAAAACCTTTGGTGCTGGAACGATCATTTATGGTCAGTTCTCATCTGTTATCGTTACTACTGGACTCGTAGCTCTACACAAGGTCTAATATGCACACCAGTCTGGATCAGGCACTCGGTAGAAACCCACGCCTGAGCAGGGTGGGTCAAAGCCTCTTGAACATTGCTTCAGGGGCTTCTGCTGCTTATTCACTCCGTAGCTTAACTGGGGGTGACCCCAAGGCTGTACGAGTTCGTAGATCTACTGGAGGCGAAGAAGATTTTACCGTATCCGAAGTGGCTTCAGGTCAGTTAAAGACCTACGTCACCGAAGACGTTTCTTCTATCCTTAATTCGGCTTATTACTTTGCTGGAGACGTTCACTCACACGTTACCCTTGACTCCGACATTACGTTGCAGGACGGAGAGTCAATGTCATTGAAATACTTTTGGGGTGGGACAACTTCTGGCGTAGAGGTTCTACTTGATTTTGGTGGCCCTACAACTAATGCAATTTTGATTAAAACAAATGGAGAGCTACGAGTAAGAATCAATGCTGAGTCCATTGACGTTGGTACTACATTAGTTTCAAATGCTATTGATACTCTTACAATATCTCGCTCAGGGAATACTGTTACATTTACAACTGGTAGTGGAAGCAATGCTGTTGCATTTACATCTGGTGCATTAAGGTTTCAAGAGCTTGGTGGTACTTCTGGTCAGACAATGAATGGCGTATTCTATGACTGGAATATCGGTAGCCGTCATAGTTATACTGGACTGGGGGCGACCGCCTGGGAGGACACCATTGGTTCTAATGACGGAACTCCGTCCAATCTTGTGTCGTTTACAGGTCAAGAGGTAAATGGTTTTGTTTCAAAATGGTACGATCAGTCAGGTAGCAGTAACGATGCTGCCCAGACATCCGCAGACTTACAGCCCAGAATCGTCAAGGACGGCAGTCTTGAAGAGGACAATTCTGGAAATATAGCAGTTAAGTTCGATGGAACGGATGACTACTTAGTCAAGGCTGACGCATCCCCTGAGTTGTTTGGTCCTTATACATTCTTTACGCACTCGGACAGGGATGGTGATAATGGTAACTTATTTTCAATAACTGGAGATGCGGACTTATCGGCTAGATATTTCTCTATATATCAAAACGCTGACAGTTCTCAGTTCAACCCAAGGAGTAATACATCACAAACAGTTTCCCAGACTGGGTTAACTGGAACCAATGTTCGTCTAACTACAGTCAATACGACATCCGACACATCTTATTCTGTTGGAACTAATGGTGCTGCATTTACTACTGGAACTACAAGCTACGGTACTCTTCCAGCCGACCCCGATGGTTGTCCTCGAATAATTATCGGAAAGTTGCGACAAGGGGCTACTTCAGGTGGTCAGATTTTTGGCGGATTCATTACAGAAATAATTGCTTACGCAGGAACAACTAATGGTGACCAGTCAGGTAATCGTACGGCAGTCGAAACCAATATGGCTAACTATTACGGAATAACCCTTTCATAATGTACTTAATATTCGATACACTACAGGACGCTCAGGATCGCTCTGAGGAAGAAGGCATCCGCCTTGGATTCTCTTACCATACCAAGGGAACAGGCACTCGTTTCGCTACATCTCCGAGGGAAACCATTGAGGGTAACTATGCGTTGCCAGTCAAGAACTACCAGCTATCCCAGGAGGAGCAGGAACTAACGGTTGATGACTATACACCCCCAGCATACGAGGACGAAATCTAATGGAGGATATGATATACAGATCAGCAATCGGCACAAGCGGATTCCTTGCTACAATAAGCCTAAGCCCCGTGAATGATATACTTGGTTTCTGTGTCGGTCTTGCGACATTCGTATATATGACTGCATCGGCAATTAAGGTAATAAAAGAACTCAGAAAGAAATGACCCCTGAACTAATAGCAATGCTTGGCGGTGGAGTATCTGGCTTCATTATGAAGTTCATCGCACAGCAAGCCCAGAGCCAGACTAGACTGTTCGAGCAGATGCTCAAGAAACAGAAGATGGCTGATGCCTCAGCTGACAAGGCTGCGTCCCGTGGTGGTGCTTGGATGCGTAGAGCAATCACGTTCTTCGTGATGTTTGCTATTATAATCGTCCCTACGGTCCTTGCTTTCACCGACATAGGGGTAAGTGTCCAGAAGGAAACAAACGGCCTTCTAGGGCTATTCAAGGGCGTTAAATGGGAAACCGTGAACGGTTATGTTATTCTACCAGAAGTTCGCCAGACTGCTCTGGCAATCATAGGTTTCTACTTCGGTAGCTCCCAGGTTAAATGAATGAAATTTTACAAATCATCTCGGCTCTCTGGCCTGTCTTTGTCGGTCTTATTGGACTGGTAATTATCNTGGCTAAGATGCACTACAATATCGAGACTCTCACNGAAAAGGTCAAGGTACTCTTTGACTTCCACAACAAACGACAGGACAAATAATATGGCATACGGAATGGGAAAAGGAAAAGGAACNACACGCAAGCCTTGCCCGATGGGTAAGAAAGGTAAGAAGGGTAAGAAGTAATGCCGTTCTCCAAGTACAGCCCGGCACAAAAGCGTCTTGCTGCGGTTGCTCCACCTCGTAAAAAAATAACCGAAGCGGATTTTAAGATCCTGCGTAAATCCAAAAACAATGCAAAGAAAAATTCTAAGCGTAGCTAGGAAACTAGAGAAGGCATCGAAGGCACACGCTGGTCAAGCTAAACTATTGAGGTCACTTATCAATGGCACAAAAAAGAGCAAAAAGCGGGGGTAAAATATGCCCCGAAGGAAAGGCTTGGGCTAGGCGTACGTTTGATACTTACCCTAGTGCTTACGCAAACCTAGCTGCATCCAAGTACTGCAAGGACCCGAACTATGCCAAGAAGGCAAAGGGCGGAAAACGAAAGGGACGATAGTGGCAAATATAACAAAGCGTGAACAGTCAGCACTCAAGGCTCACTCCAAGCACCATACTAAAAAACATATGCAGTTTATGCGTAAACTTATCAAAGAAGGCGATACGTTTACTCAGGCTCATAACAAAGCAATGAAGAAAGTTGGTAAGTAATGGCACAACTCAAACAATGGCTCAAGGAAAACTGGGTAAGGATTGGAACTGATGGATCAATTAAAGGCCCTTGCGGAACTTCTAAGGATAAGAAAAATCCAGACAGATGCTTACCGAAGCGTAAGGCACTCAGCCTTACGAAAAATGAACGAGCTGCTACGGCAAGAAAGAAGAAGCGAGAAGGAGCAAAAGGAAAAACAGTCGTAGCAAATACGCTAACAGCAAGAGTAAGAAGAAAGTAATGGCTGATAAATCAAAGATGAAATGCAACGTGCCACGCCGTGAAGTACAGGGCGGGAAGAAGTTCGTTGTGAAAGGATGCGAGGGCGGTAAGGAAAAACTTATCCGCTTTGGTGATGCCAATATGAAAATNAAGAAGAACATCCCTGCCCGCAAGAAGAGCTACTGCTCACGAAGTGCTGGTATCAAGGGAGCAAACAGTAAACTATCTGCGAACTACTGGAGTCGTAGAGCCTGGGACTGCTAATGGCTATTGACACCGTATTTTGTAATGGAGTTCCCTGTTATTTGGTTAACGGGGAATCAACTTTTAATGTTCCATCAATCAGATCATCGGAACCGATTACTGTACACAATGTTGGTACTACTACCTGCACTCTTATTCCTGCGTCAGGAGAAACTATCGGTGGTGCTTCAAGCGTAATTCTTTACGAGGGTATGGATTGTACCCTGCACCCAAATACCCAGAACTGGTTGTTTATGACAACCAACTTTTCTAAGATTGTTCCAGAGGTTTTTTCTGTTGGGGCATTCGGGTACTCCGAGTTGT
>JGI25132J35274_1000206_pt1 | contig 16395 bp, 34 predicted proteins | sample ETNvirenome_6_30_FD_35274 | JGI IMG/M metagenome (IMG submission 35274)
AGGCTCAGTAGGATTCGAACCTACAACCGCCTGGTTCAGAGCCAGGAACTCTGCCAATTGAGCTATGAGCCTTTAGAGATTACTTCTATTCTATGAGGGGGGTATCTGTCAATACTTTCTTTGCTGTCTAGGTGTACCCAGGATACAATAGTCTCTGCTTTATCTTGTTTAACAATGAGGCCAATGTACTCGTCATCCAAGCACGAAGTATACTTTATTAAATCACCGACTTTCACTTATCACCTTTAATGATGTTTGAGCGCCATAGGTCTCACTGTAGCGTCGTATCTTATTTCCAAACAGTACATGTATCATTCGATGGTATGGCTCTTGTTCGACAATACGTATGATTATGCCTATGAGTGGAGCCGCTGGGCCCTCAACACAATCAAACTTGTAGCGACGAACTAAATCACCAACTTTTAATTCCATCCACTAAACACCTACATAATATCAGAGAGTTTCACGGGAGTCAAGAAAAAACTTTAATTCTCTCCAAAAACTAAGTGCCTTTAGTCTTAGTGGCTCAATATCAGCGTTATCATAATCCTCTTGCAGAATATGATAGATTCTATCTACCTCGTTGCACAGAGCTTGGAGTTCTTCAATTGACACATCCATGATAAATTTATTCCCTATATTAATATAGTGCTGTCCAAAGCCAAAATAGTATGATTAAAAATACTACTACATTATATTCCATTTAAATAACTTGAAAAGGAGTGGCCCCTCTAAGCTCCATAAACCATGTAGGTATCTTGTTCTTTGGGTATCTGATACGAGGCTTGCTTGCATAAAAGCGCCGATAAGATTCTACAATATTATTTGATTTAAATTCTTCAGGCATACACAAAGGGAGAGGTGTCTCCTCGTGCGTAGTGAATAGTGATGGGTCGTAAATATCAATTACCTTTTCAAGCACCGCTGCACACTTGTGAGTTTTCCCAAACCTTTCGGTATACTCATCTAGCATTGCAAGAGTGTGCTCGATAAGCAGTTCAAAATTCGCTGACGACTTTCGCACCCAAAGTGTAGACGGATGCTTTGCATGAGCGTTCTTATACGGAGAAATCTGGTAGCCGTGCTGAAGATTCAAAGCTGTGCAAAGCATCTGTACAGATTCAAGAATCATCTTTACTACCCGGTAATTATCTTGCGATTTAGCGGACGCAATCCAATCAATGTTTCCGCTTGCATCTGACTCAATAGCAAAAATATTCATTATGAAAGTTCTCTATCCTTTGGGAAGGCCTCAATGTATCCGTTGGGTACGTGAAGGATTACAACATTGTAGCCATGAAAAGTCAAGAACTGATATAGATATTTTGTAATATCTTCTTGAGTATCATCTTCATACCTCTCAAGGCGCACTCGAATACGGAGTCCTGCTGGGTCTCCCTTGTAAAATACATCGTATTCGTTGTCAATATCACAGCCATCCAGAAAGTCCTCCATTGCTTCGCAGGCTTCTTTGATGGGCAGCTTTTCACTTACGTCAATAGTCATGTTACAGATTTGCTCCAATGCTTCTTCGTTTTTAATATAATACACGTATTCAAAAAAGTCTTCAACTCTTACGTATTCACACTTCCACATAAGGTGGCAACGTATCCAAAAGACAAGGCCAGATACCCAGCGCTTTCCGAAATACCTACCAGGTATCCTATCATGGTCATGAGTCTCTTGTCCAGCATAAAACATGTTTATAAAATGATGGGGGGTTGGCTCCTGCACTCACTCGCCAAACGCAAACAACAAAGCAAAAGAATCAAGTGAGACCTTCTTAAAGAGCCCGCCCCCCATCGGGGTAACTGTCTCGCTTTATTCTTCTGAATAAACCAGGACGTAACCAAGGAGAACTTACTCTACTTTTTTGCCAATATATTTTAATCATAGTTGGCGCCCTTTTCTCCTTTTTAATGTCAGTTACAATCCCAACGTCACAGAAGTGAGAGTTGTGGTTAGGTTCAACTAAATCACCGAGTTTGATTTTCATTAGTAATTATTCACTTATCAAGGTAAGACCATCCGCTGTAAAAAGATTATGAGGATAGAAGATAGTATCAGCGCAGGGCCGTTGCCATGCAACTCTAATTATCTGGACACTGGTCTTGGGGCACGGAGTAACATGAGTGATAACTCCAGGCCCAAATCCCTGCAGGTCGGGGTCTTCAACGTGTCTCACAAGACATCCCACCTTTAGACTATTTTGACTTTTTGACTGGCACAAGTTTGAATTCCCTCATGGGGCTACATGGCCCCTTGTCTTGTTGCCAAGCGACTTTGTACGCTGGGCCGTCAGATTTTACTTGATTACAATACATCACTATTCTTTTAACTACAACCCCTAAATCGCCAGGCTTAAGCTTCTTTTCATAGAAGCCGGGGGCCACCTTTACCAAGTCCCCCACTTCAAATTGATATTCAAAATCGTCGCACTGAGGGCGTATGTCCGCTGAAGGTCCCAAGGTATTAGCCCATTCTATTTCCCAATCATTCATTGACATGTATAAAGCCTTTCCCTTCTTACGAGCTACTCGCATAAGGAGCGATATCTTCTTTCCAATGCCATCCACATGATTGAAGATCTTGCCAAAAAACTTTGTATCGTGAAGCAGTTTCTCGCTCGCCTTGTTCATTATACCAGCCTATGGGGGCATCCTCAAAGACATCTACCACTATACCAAGAGCATTTTCTTTTAAGTTTACGCCAGGGTTAATAGACTTATCCCACTTAACCAAGTCTCCAATTTTAATTTCATTATTAGAACTTGCTAAAACCAAAGGAACCATTCCCCCATAAGCCCACAAAGAAGCTAAACTTGTAAGAAAAATTAAATTATTTGCATGATCCTCTGCCTCTGTATACAAAGGAGGATAGAAATAATATAAAGGAACCGCAAGTAAAAGTAATACAAATCCACTGATAACAAAAGTTTGCCCTATAAGATTCAGTAGATTCCTCACATATTTAACCCCTATTAGTAACTAGGGGATAAAAAATCAAAGAGTTAGTTTTTCACAGAACTTACAACTTTAACACTTTCAGGATGTTCCCAGGTTTGAAATCCATAGCGCATCCAGAAGACTAGAACTTGTGGGTCGTAAAAGGAGCCTCCATGTTCTACTTGTCTGATTAGGCCAGGGGTGCCGACGCTAAGAGCCATATCGCCCTCAAAGCTAGCGTCGGTGGCAATAACCAAATCACCAATATTCATTTCTATTTCTTTTATCATCGTACATGTTAAGCATTGTTAGAGCGGTGCTTACGCCTGACAACACTGCAGTCTCCGCTTTCTGGATAAAGGTCTGGTATATTTGTGTAGACATTATGGTCTGTCCAAGACCTCTCATAGATGAAATAAATCGGTTGCGTGCCATGTTTCTCCTTCACTTGCTGATAATCTTCTTTGGAGTCCCACTCCAAATCATCCACTGTATATGAAGTTACTATAACATGTTTTTGCATTAAGAACCACCAAAACCTGCGGGAGCACTCTTGCTTCTCTTCATAGAGGGCTTCTTAACATAAGGAGTGGTGTTCTTTGCACCACCCATCCCTATTAGCCTTTTCTTCATTTTGTTGTGTCGGGCACGAACTTTGCGTTGGTATTTCTCTACTTCTTTCAAAACAACCACGTCTTCTTCTTCAGCTATGCTTATGTTTAAAATCTTTAGTGGAGTTGCTATTATTTCATTCCACAGCGAAGTCTTTAGTTCACCATCACATGAATCTATGCTTAGACAAATGTTTGTATCTGGGCCAGGGTAGTCCAGACGGTGCAAGTTAACAGCACGACGCCCGTTATTAAGGGCCAGCGACTTTACATCACTACGGAAAGCGGCACGAACATTTGCCTCTAATGTTAAAATTAAATTTGATTCGTCTCTGAAAAACGGGGACGACATCATTGTAAAGGTGGAAACATCAAAGTCTTCTTGATTCTCAATAGAGGATAGAATTTTCTTCAACCCAAGCTGTGATGTGTAGTGCTTGACCTGTCTCACATTATAATCAGAGCCGTAGAACTGGGTGGTGAAAACATCGTCTACCATTACATACGGCTCAATATCTCCTCGCGAAAACAAAAAAGCAAACCTAAGAGATTCAATGTTTGGAAAGTAACTTTGGTATTGGGTGCGCATAGACCAAAAACGATGGTTAATGAAGTCTTCAATAAAGTCTAGAACATTCTTTTCAGTTAAAGAAAACCTCTCAGCTTCTACAGTTAAGAGGTATCCAAAAAAATGATTTATTAGTTTTAGCCACTTTTCTGACTGCACTGGTTTGGTGGGGTCAACTGTTATCACTCCACCTCTAACTGACATTCCCTCAGCCTGCAGTGCGAGCATTTGGTTTACAGCAGACTCCCACGTTGCAAGAGTATGAAATTGGTTAGCAGGCCTAACGTAACCGCGTACTTTTACCCTAACTTCTTCGTTAAGGAAGGCCTTCCATTTTTTATTATCCATGTTTTAATTAGTCATAAACCTGTTGTTCACCATCTTCAAACGTAATGATGGTCTTGTTTTCCTTGTGAGGTAGGACATGGACCTTTAGAAAATCATTTAGAGAATCGAAGATAGCAATTCCGCCTCGTGGTGGAGGATAAAGCCAGTGTATAATGGCCTGCCCAGTAGCAAAGATGGCCCCCTCGATTACGACACCTGTGCCTGAAACGCCTGTCTCATCTGCTTGTCGGCAGACCGTAAACGTCTTAATGCCCCTAGGAGCTAAGGGGGGCGGAGGCTTGGGCTTTAGGTCTTCTTCTTGAGTCTCCTCTTCTGCCTCTGTTGCCAGCTCCTCGTCTTCATAAATAAAAATCATATTATTCTCCACGCGAAACCAAGACAAGCCCTGGCATTGATAGGGCTTCCCTCAATTCATGTTCTAGTCGTCTTATATCTATGTCTGTATTTTTTATAACGACTCTAAAGGAGCACCCAGACAGTCTAATCTTTCCAATTTTGGCTGCTGGCTCTACTTCTTTTATTCTCTTTTTTAGCTGTTTCTTGTAATTCATCAGGCCCCTCTGAGATGATTTCCATTATACCACACTTTATTAATTCGTCAAGATCTACTTCTACCACCCTCTGCACTTCCTCATTAAATAGTATCAAATCATAATACCATTGTGGGCCAAAGGACCAGTCTCCTCCTTTTATTTCTAATAACTGTCGTCTTATTATCAAAGCGAAAGAGAATTTATCGCTGGGTATGATTCGAGGAACGCAGGAAAAGAGTGTGCCTATTCTATATTTGGGCTTGGGGCTATGAGGTTTCATCACTGTGCTCTAGGGAATCAGACTGGCTAAGCAAAATAATGTCCACCCCATGGTGAAAAAGCCAAAAATTCTCAACACCATTGCAATCTTTTCCATTCATAAGCCCCCCTAGTAGTTATAACCGATCTCTACGAGAGAGCCTCCAGGGGGCAGTGTAATAAATTCCACTGCGTTATCCATGGGGTTGTATAACCAATCGTTAAATAGGATGCCGTCTACGAAAACGACAATGGTGGTGTCCAACGGCGTGCGGGTCAGCTCCCAACGCTCAAGTGGCTGAATACCGTTAGAGGCCTCTTGGACGCCCATAGACCAGTCTGTAGTGCAAATATCGACCACAACTCCTCCGAGAAGAGTCGTGGCGTCTAGATAGCGTTCTCCAAAGTCTCTAACGCTATAGTAGCATCCAGGGGTGTAACTGGGCCCCGGAGTATCATGTATGATGCTTGCAAGAAATACATTTGCTCTCTGTCTCTCATACCAAGTTACAAAATCAAGGGCGTCTGGGAAGAAGTTTGTACTTTGTTCTTCCTCGTCTGATACGAATACTACCAACAAGGCGGCACTGGAGCGCATCCAGGTGGCAGAGTAGGGATTGAGTTCCATATAATCATGGAGCGCCAGGAACCCCTGCTCTGAGATGGATTCTGGCAAGCTCTGATACATTAGCAGAGCATCACCAGCGTCGTCACCGGGGACGAGCGGGAACTCAGTAGAAACCACTGCTTGTTGTGGAGTGACTGAAATCATGTTAAGACGCCAGCTGCCCCCAGCAGGAAGGGCATTCATCATAGTATCAATGCCAGAGAGGACTTGCTCCTCATCATCCTGCATGGAGCAGCTCTTGTCAATCACCCACACGATGTCAATGCCGTCAAAGGGCTCAGGCTGGACGAAAGAATCAACCCACACATCGCCGTCTACAGGATCACCTGGAACATAAACATGGTGAGGCTTGGGATCACGCTCATCATCGTGGATATCATGCAAATAATATGTATTACATCCAGTAAGACTTAACATAATGCAAACGATTATGCCTAGCACCACTCCCAATAAAATCCAGTTTATCTTCCAAATCTTCCCCATTGTAATACCCCCCAGTATTATTTGTGCAATAGAGCACGAACCGTGCTAAAATCAATCCTCCATGCTGGTACAATCCAGACTATATCTTCGATGATTTGGGGCAAAATAGCTTGTCCCACATCAACTGCTCTTAGGACACCAACAAGGCGACCTTGGTTATCAAATACACATGATCCAGAAGAGCCAGGCCAAGCGTAGCTGTGCATAATTAAATGCTCTCCTTGGGCCATCCCAGAAAGCTCTCCGCTGATTGAAAGCAGATTGTGACCATTTGGAAAGCCTGTGTATGTTACATGAGCGCCAACTCTCATCTGAGCCTCCTGCAAAGGACGAAGACGAAGTGGCGTTCTTCCACTAATCTCAGGAACAAGCAACACAGCATAGTCTAGTTCATGGTTAACCATCAAAGGCGTCCCAAAGTACCCAAGACCGTCTGGTGTTGTAACGATAACAGACTGTGCGTTCTGTATGACATGTGCGGCAGTAATAACAATAAATTGTCCATCAACCTTGAAGAGAGTTCCAGAGCCTTGAGCTTGGAAATCTTCTCCAATATTAACAACTTTAACTGCTGCAGCGCGGGCTCGATCACTAACGTTACTTAGGCGATCAAAAGCCTCACGGAATGTAAACTCATCAGACGTTTCTGGTGCTGGACCAGGGAGATTAATCTCCAAAGGTCCACCGCAGCTCGCTGACGTAATAATAAAAAAGGACACCACTAAACCCATCACGAGCTTAATGAATGTCCTTTTGCGTGATAAATTCTCCATTTACCAACCCCCCTATTTTAACTAGGGGTCAGAAATGAAAATCTCTTTTTACAGCTTGATTCTATCGATAATATACGGATGTTGGATAGCTAAATCTCTGTAAAGCTTCTTCAAAACCTTTTTAGATATTTCCGCCACGTTAGCTTGCATTGATTTAGATTTTAGTAATCTTTCTAGCTCTTTTTCGATTATGGGCTTAACAAGGCGTTCAAACTTTTTCTCTAAGGTATCAACCTCTTTCGCAATCATCTTTTTGATTTCAGCCTTGTCGGCACGAGTCAATTCTTCACGAATCATCTCTCGAAGTTTGGTGTCAGTAATTTGCATTATGCTTGCTCCTCAAAGACGAATAGAACAGGAAGTTCCTCTAATCCAACCTCTTGAGCGGCGAACACAATTTCCTTATCTCTATTAATTGTTGCCTTTCCATTTTTTCCAACAACTACTCTTACGGCTCTAGGTGGGTACCCTTTTTGTACAAGCTCGCTGGCCATGTAAGAATAGCTGTGTTTAGAAATTGGACTACCTTCAAGATGGAAAGTTAGCTCATCTGTCGGAAGCATGACATGATACATCATCCCGTTGGCATGGTGCGGTTCTGTGTAAAAGCGAACTCCCTCAACCACCCAACAGTCTATAACATCATTGATAAGGGGGGGCGGCCCATAAAAAGGATCTACCACATTGTTATAGGGGCTTTGCGTGTATCGACGCCATCCCTCTACTAATTTAGATACTTTACTCATTATTATATAACTCTTTTTGTGCCAGCAGGACTACACGCTCAAGTCCAGGTACTATATCATAATTAGTCAGTTCTTTGGGATCTACCCAAGCATAGTCGTCATGCTCAAAATCTATTACTACTTTAGGATTTACAACCTGAGTCCAGAAGTATTCAACCTCTCCATTTTGGGAAGTGTAAAAGAATTTAGGGCTTTCAATGTCAATTTGTGTCTCTTCTTTTACTTCTCGAACAACAGCCTCCAAAGATGTCTCACCTTTGTCTAACTTACCGCCAACGAGAGCCCACTTGCCAGGCATCCACCTATCTTCTTTGGGGCGTTTAACAATCAACACATGGCCGTTCTCTTGATCAAAGATCACACACACTGCACCAAAAATCATTTCGTCTCCCTCAGCAAATAGCCCTAAGTCTATATAGGGTTTTATTTTAGCTTTCTTAAACAAGGGGACAGCATTTTTGCTTTCATTTAAAAACTGTCGCCAGTTTTCAAGTAAGTGTTTCACCGTCTGCGTCTATCCCTGTTGCCATCACGGCTTCGACGACGGTTGCTGTTAGTGCTTGTCGTCGTAGTCCTTCGGCGAGTTGTGGTCTCAGAGCGCACCGTACGGCGCTCTTGAGGCGGAGTGGAGGTCCGTGTCGTCCCATAAGTGACAGTCGTCCTTCGCTGGCGCTCAGGCGTCGTGTATCGCCTTACAGGGGGATTATAGTTGTAGTGGCGGACCGGAGGCCTGTAGTCGTAAGTCCTGATTGTTGTGCGAGGAAGGATTCCGCCATTCCACTGAAACGTAATACTCGGGGCTCGGTGAGGGCGATAATGATAATATCGTCGTGGCGCTAGCTGGTGCATGAATAGATAATCTGTGTTGTAACGGAGCATCGTGTCCCAGTGAGTATAGTAAATACCATTGGAGATATGAAAAAGCTTAACGGGGTAGTTGCTTCTCACGAAGAAGCGATAGTGGTCGCGACAGGTATAGGTTGAGACCGGGTGGGAGTGCAATACATGCACCTCGCCAAACGGGGCTCGGATGGCACAAACATAGCTGTTGCCATTTGTATAATATGTGTAATCATAATTCACATGTTGCGCTCGGGCTTCCCGTGCCAAGAATACAGTCAATACAAGACTAACAATAATAAGCATGAACTTTTTCATTATTTCTCCTTTTACTCTTCAATTAATTCGAGATATTCAATTGGAATTACTTGCTCTTCCACATAGTTGGGATTTGCATCTGGGCAGATAGCAACCTTAGCCATGATGCCACCAGCCTCATTATCTGTATACACATCAAGAACGACCATGGTTACATCAAAACTCGGGAAGGCAACACCGGTTTCAGGATCAGTCCCAAACTCAACGAGCGAACCCTTCATGATTCTAGGTGGAATATATCTATCGAACCAGTGTTCGGGACCTTTTACCACATTTGACATTACTTGGCAACCTGATCAATGTCTCCCAGATTATAAACAACAAGCCCTTGAATTCTTTTTAAGGCCGGAATAAGAATCTTTGTTCTAAAGTCCACTGGGCCTTGGCCGCGCAAACGCTCAAACTTTACGACAACAGTGGAGAAATAACTTTTGTCATCTTCGCGTATTGTGCCGGGAACGTCAGTAACAGTTGTTACGCCTGGTATTCCGCGTATCTCGTTAAAGGTATCGGTCTTATCGCCACCTAAAGTCTTACTAATGGAGCATCGAAACGGAATAGCAAACAAGCGTAACTCATAGTTTGGATCTTGAGTAGCCTCGTTCAATCGATTAACTTTAACTTTTATAGCCATGAAAAGCTCCAATGCAATAGGTAATTAGTTGGCTCTAATAACAAAAGGCGACTAAAGCCGCCTTTTGCGTTTTAAGATTACAGGTATTTAATCAATAATAATTTCACGGGATATTCTCTCTACGTCTGGAATTGGAACATTCAGTGTCAAGATACCCTGATCGTACTTACCAGTAATCTTTTGCACGTCTGCGTTTTCTGGTAATCGCCAGGTCTTCTTAAAGGAAGAGATCATAAGGGCTCCCCCTGAATCGCTTCCTTGGTCATATGACACTTCTAATAGGTCATCTTCTACATTTACTTTAAAGTCAGCCTTTTTCAGCCCTGGGGCAGCAATTGAAATGTCGTATCCATTTTTTGATTCGGTGACATTATAGGTTGGACTGATTGGTTCCACCTTCTTTCTTCGAGGAGAGGGAACCCAAACATCATCCCAAAAAGAGTCAAGGGCGTTGTAAAAATTATTAGGCTTGTGAATTGGTAGCGTGATAGCAAAAGTCATTGTATTTGTTTCCTTTCTTATAGGGGTGTGCCGGCTACAAATACAATTTAAACACTCTTATTCTTCTGTCAACTCTTTTTTGTTTTTTTCTTTAAAATCTTTTTGTAGGAACTTGTACAACTCATCTGCCCCACCAACAAACTCCTCGCTATCCATGCCATCACAATATAAAATTATAGGGACAGTGTTATGAGAGTACGCAAACTTTATCAACGCTGTGTACGTTTCGCTTTGATCTAGAATGGTGAGAATATACTCATGCCCCAAAGAATTCAAAAGGGTTATGGCCTCTAGGCAATATTTGCAATCCAGAGTTCCGTAAATATGAAAATACTTATTCACATTATCCTCGCAGCAACTGCTTGGAGGTTCGGAGCTTCTCCTCGATTAATGAAGGAGAACCAACTACGGTAATCGTGGTTCCACTGTGTCCACTGTTTAGCTTTAACGAAGTAAACTCCTGCCTCTTGTCGAGAGCCTCAGGGAGTCTATTTTCGGCTAGTTTTCTTTTTGCCAACTCATCTGAGCGCAAACAAATAACATGCTCAGGATTAACAAATACTTCTCTAAGCATGTACTTACGAGCGGCACCTACATCATATGACTCAGCCACTTCTACTAATTTTACAACCATTTTAACTCCTCACATTATAAACTTTATTTTTATTTACCCAGCACTTCGAGCCATTATAAAAAACTTTATACTCTACGGATCCATCTCCCAGAAATACAACATTGGCTGGCCTCTCTGTTTTTACAAATCCGCCTGTATGGCGAAGTAAAACATCGGAAGGTATGTAAACTAAATCTCCAATCGACAACGCTGTACTAACCATCGTGGACCGGACCTGGGGGGTAGTCTCCTGAAACCACTTTGGTCTCTGCTTTGGCCGCTATTGCTCTCAAAATTTCTATATATCCAGAAATTAATTGTTTGACATCCTTAAGTCTATCATGCGTTCTTATTAAATTATAGTTTATGCTTTCTACATTTTGTATAGCCGCATGTAATTCATTCTTTTCTAGAAGGTCACACAGAGCATCTAGTTTAGCATCGAGGTCCCATTGGACATCTTTAATTAAGTTTTGTATTTCATGTGGAATATCTTCTACTTCCACTGAGTAAGAAATAGTTGCTTTCATATTGCCTCTTTGTTTTTATGATAAAAGCATGTCCCAGATGGTTTTTATAACTAGTGCTCCTACTGTAGTTGCCAAGAACCATGTGGTGCGCGACGTGGCGTCCCTCCACTGTTCTAGAGATCTTAGCCTAGCATACAGCCCAGAATCAGGATTATAAACTGCCTCCTTAATTTTAGAGACATGCTCACTCATTTCCTCTTGTTTTTCTTTAACAGCGTCGATGCCATCATTAAGACGATCAATCTTGCCATGAAGGGTGGCGAGCGCAGCTTGGTCCATCTGTTCCATAACTATAACTAGTTGGAAACTTTCTTATGTCTGGACGATTGCATAATTTGTTGTGATCAAAGTACCAGCGGCAGACACAGCGTTCTGTAGTGCACAGCGTGTGACCTTTACTGGGTCAATGATACCATTTTCAATCATGTCGCACGTTGTTCTGTTTCGGAAGTCAAACCCCTGATTATCTTCGAGATTGTCCACAACTGTCTGAATAATATCAGGTGACTCCCCAGAATTCTGCGCCATTTGNCGCAGGGGNCCATAGACTGCTTTTCTAACTATCTCGACACCAATAGCTTGATCTTCATTGTCCACATCAAACTTAACTTGATTGCTAGCTCGGACCAAAGCTACTCCACCTCCAGGCACAATACCTTCTTCACGAGCAGACCTGACAGCTTCGAGGGCATCTTCAATCCGATGCTTCTTTTCTACCATCTCAATTTCAGTAGATGCACCGACACGAATAATTGCAATACCACTAGCGAGGCGCGTAATTCTTTCTTGAATTCGCTCGCATTCNTGCAGTGACTCAGTGTTTTCAAGCTCTGCCTTAAGAGTTCCNATTCTTTCTTCGATTTCATTTAAACTCCCCTTCCCGCCCATAATAGTCGTTTCGTTTTTAGAAATCTCAATTGACTTAGCGATGCCAAGATGCTCAAGCTTTGCATCTTGAAGCTTCACTCCGCTCTCTCGTGACACTAGAGTGGCCCCGACTGAAACTGCGAGGTCCTTAAGNATGTTGCGNCTCTCCTCTCCGTAGCGAGGNGCNTTGACTGCAGCAATCTTCATTGTGCCACGAACTGCATTCATAATTAGTGCAGCAAGTGCCTGACCTTCAATCTCTTCGGCAACAATAATAAACGGACGACCTTCACGAGCTACCACTTCAAGGATGGGTAGGATCTGCTCTACAGAATCAATCTTAAAGTCAGTAACCAAAAAGAGGGGACTCTCAGTATACTTAACCACTCCGCGACGTTCGTTGTTTATAAACGCTGTAGCTGCATAGCCAGAATCAAAGCGGAACCCCTCAACAAGGTCTAGAGATGTTTCAAGAGAACGAGCTTCCTCAATAGTGATAGCTCCATTCTTGCCAGCCCTATCAACAGCNGTGGAAATTAGATCACCAATGGCTCTATCGTTATTGGCTGAAATCGTGGCGATATTTGCTATCTCTTCAACNCTTGACACATCAACNGCCATATCTTTCAGGGAGGCTACAATAGTTTCTACGGCAACATCCATGCCACGCTTAAGCTCAACAGGAGAAACACCAGCTGTAATNTATCGCTGTGACTCATTCAGAATCTCTCTAGCAAGCACGGTAGCAGTTGTGGTTCCGTCACCAGCCATCGAGTTAGTCTGTGCGGCGGCTTGCTTGATAACTTCCGCAGCAGCATTCTCAAACGGGTCTTCTAGATTCACAAACTTGGCCACAGTGACCCCATCCTTTGTGATNATCGGNGCCTTTCCAGACTCCTGTAGAATAACGTTTCTACCACGAGGGCCGAGCGTTGAGGCAACATTATCTGCCAAGGTGTTTGCTCCTTTGAGGATCTTGTCGCTCAAAGACACACCACTATTATAGTGCTTTGTCACATTTACTCCTATTTGTTATTTTGTATAATAATACAGTTTTTTATTTTTGTCAAGCAAGTTTTTCAACATTTGCTTTAAGTGCGCCGGCTGAGCTTTTAGCGGCATCGGCACTCGCTTGGTTATTTTCTGCAAAATATTCTGTTAACTGATTAGACAGTGTGCCAAGCGTCTCAAAGATTATTGCGACTTTGTTGTCAAGGGTGTTTAGGTATTGTTCTGCAATGGCCCTCAAGTTTTCTCTGGAGCCGATATTAAGTGTTGCAATTTTAAATTGTTCATATGTATCTGGTTCAATTTTAAACTTCAATCCCTCTTCATTTCCCTTTACTACCTCGTAGCTGATGTCCTGGGGGATGTTAAATTCATAAAAATCTATCTTTAGTCCACCTTCTCCGTCGGTATCCTTTACTGCTACAAAGTAATCAAGTGGCTTATTGTCTTCAATAAACTGCTCCAGGTTTCTTCGGGAGCCCACTATGTCAGTTCCCTTTGCGATAAGCTTCACGCTTAGGCGCTCACCAACGTCTTGGAGCTTTCCACCAGCTCCAGTTTGTTTTTGTCCAGTTAGGGCAGCTAAGAACAATTCGAATAGATCCCCAGCTGGACGTGCGTTGTAGTCAAAGACCAAGGAAGCTAGCGCATCAAGAAGTGAGATATTTGCAATCGCTTGAGAGATATTTTGACCTTGTATACAGTCTTCTTTACATCCCTCTAGAAATGATTCCAAAGACTTTATCTTTGGCGTAAGGCCCTCTGGTAACTTGTCTATAAACTTTTTGAGTACAGTTCCGTCAAGAGCTGAGGGCTCTCCCCAGTCAGTCGTTAGCGACAACCGTGGATAAGGAACGCCCTTAGGTGTTTCTTTTTTTGTAGCTGCGACAGCCTGCTCTTTTACAACCGAAGGAGCATCTATGACTTCCTCTATTAATTCAAACAATTTATGTAAATCTAAGTCACTCACTTATTTAGGTTTCCTTGAGATATTATAATTAGTTATTGAAATCTGTTTCAAGCAAAAGAGTATATGTAAAAGAGTTTCCGTATCTCTTTTCCGCCTCTTCGGCCAGGTCCATAAACTCTGCGAAGTCTGCGCTATTGGCAAACACCTGACAGCCCGCGCTCCACTTGTCAACCTGCACAGAGGCACGACCAGCCTTATGAATGTTGATGCCAAAGAAGCCACTCTCAACTGTCTTGCCTGACATATCATGATTAGGGTCTCTATCTCCGTCGCGATAGACCTCTACTTCGCCACCACGCTGACAAAGCGCTTCATACTTACCTTGATGAAGGTCTTTCTTATAGACACTACGGTACTGATTGGGAACCAAGATAGCAGTACCATTAACATTGCTGGGGTTCATTAGCCAATATCGACCAGGATCAGTGGTGATATTGGCTGTGAAAATTTGCCATTGCTTTGCACCATCACGATAAACAACAACAATCGTGTCATCAAATGTATTAGGAATGGCGTTCTCAATACGACGTACACCAATAATGTTTAGATTATAAGACTTATTCCTATCAAAAAAAGCGTAACCCTTCTTCTCTAAAACCTCGCGGTATACGTTTGCCATAATCTCGGCTTGAAGCCCTTTAATTACTGTCATGTTAACTCCTATACAATGATGTCTGCAATGCCCATCTCCACAGCTTCTTCGGCTGAGAGATAGATGTTTACTTTTCTTTGTAGCATCTTCTTAAGTTGCGCCTGCGTAAGGTCTGACTCGGCAGACAGCATTTTAATNTACTGGCTTTGGACCCAACGAATTTCATCCATTTCATTCTCAACGTTGTGGAATCCACCGTGGACGCCACCAATTACACTGTGGATCATTACTCGGCAGTTCTTTCCAATCTTTCGTTTTCCTTTTGTGCCAGCGGCCAAGACCAACACGCCGGCTGACATTACCTTACCAACACCAAATGTCTCAATATCACAGCGCTCTCGAATAAGCCTCATTGTATCGTATATCGCAAACATTTCGGAGGCATTACCTCCAGGGCTACAAATTAGCAACTCAATTGGTTCAACTGAAGCCTTGACTCCCTTGGAGAGATCATCTGGATCTTCGGGGACCAACGTTAGGTCTGATGATAGAACATGAAGATTGTAGCAAAGTTGTCCAGATTTAACTTCATCGATATCTCCAAACAGTGCGATCAGCCTGTTATCGCTCTTATCTTGGGCTGCTGACTCAACAAGTAGTTGTAACGCTTCTAGTTCTTGATCAGCTTCTTGCTCTTTCCCTTCTTCTTTCTTTTCTTCGCTCGCTTTTTTAGAAAACATTTTTATCTCCGTTAATTGAAATGTGTCTTACTTTTCTTTTCTACATAATTAAGCTGCTTCATAGCTCCACGCCAGTCACTAAACTCAATCTGACGCTTATATCTATCGGGATAGCTTGCAATAAAATGAAGGATAACTGCTTCCTTCCAAGTTTTAAACGTTTGCTCGTCTACGCTCCTTATGAATTTAATTTCTTCTTCAGGAGTATTTAGGTCTCTCAATAACTTTAATTTAGTTTCTTGTATATATTCTACATCACTGGCAACAATTTGTAACATTTTCAGTGATTGGATTTCAATTATCTTAATAAAAATCGAAAGATGGCTCATGCCAAGAATGTCTGAAGATATCTTATGAAACAACATTCCAACAATAAATACGAGAAAATATAAAACAAAATCTAGTTCAATCATAGCCCCTCAAAGCAAAACCGCTGCAAGACTTTAACACAAATCTTGCAGCGGTGCAATTGAAACCTTATAATATTTTTTAGTTCTTGTCAGCCATTGCCTTTACGAGACGAGCTGTGACTCGCTTGGCAACCTCGTTAATCATCTCGTCTTCATCGACGATCTCAACATTCTCTTCTAGGGCGTCAGCGGCCATCATGGCATCGGCAGCAGCCATGTCATCATCAGCAGCAGCCATATCGTCGGCAGCGTCCTCAGCGGCATCTTCGGCGGCCTCTTCGTCATCCATCTCAATATCGAGTAGGTCGCCCATCTCGTTAGCAACGAGCACATCCTTGACAGCAGCCATAAGTTGCCCAACGACATCCTCAACAGCAGCCTCAACGGCAGGTGCGACATCAACCTCGACATCAACATCCATGTCATCAGGCTCGGCCTCGACCTCAACGTCGACTTCCTCTTCCTCTTCCATCATGGG
>JGI25132J35274_1000210_pt1 | contig 16263 bp, 17 predicted proteins | sample ETNvirenome_6_30_FD_35274 | JGI IMG/M metagenome (IMG submission 35274)
ACTCAAATAATTCCCAGTCCCATCAAACTCAACAGACCCAGTGATAGCACTGCCACCACCAGCCTTCACAACAGGTGTCAGAAGACCAGGAGTGAGTTCATTTGCAACAGCATTTCCATTGACTGTGATAGTCTTACCAGTCTTCTCAAGTGATGCATCAGTCTTTGATTGACAAGCAAGGAGAACAGTTCCCGGAACAACTTCAAGTTCTCTCATTGGAGTCTTGAAGTTTGATGTGTAGAGTGCTCTACCTTTTACAATACGATAGTTGCTAATATTTCCTGTAAGATCATTGCTGTTACTTGAACTAACACCAAGTAATATGTCCCTTGAGACATAATCAAATGAATCTTGGAAAGATCCTTTTTCTTTTCCATTTAAGAAAAGTCTGGTTATGCCTGAAGATCTGCAAACCGCGACATGAAACCAAGTATTATAATTTATAGATACATTAGATATTCTTTGAGCACTATCAACATAATAGTAAATATAATCGCCCGTATTGTTCCTAAGCAAAGAAGGGTAAACTCCATCTGCACCACTACCACGGAAATCAAATAAACTGACATACGTGCCCGCGTTTGCGAGATAATACCAACCTTCTATGGTAAAATCACCTGTTCCTAAATCAAAAGCAGCAACATCAGTTACAGTCAATCCATCATTAACACCATCAAACTGAACCGAACCAGTCTTCTCAAAGGTTTCTGTGCTTGTAATCTTATCTACTCTTAAATTTGCCATCTTAGAAACCTCCTAGTCCACCGTGTGAGTCTGATACACTTGCACCAATATCAACTTCAAATCCAGATTCTCCAAAATCAATTGCATTGCCGAAACTTGAAATAGTAATGTAATCAATTGTTTTTCTTGAATCTGCTGTTGGACTTCCTCCGATGAAAACTCCACGAGTTTGTGTTGATCCTGTTTGAGATCCTGCTCTCGCAACAGTTAAATCACCAAAATGAACCGCATTACCTGTTGATGCAATTGTAATCATATCAATATTATTTACGGTTGCTGGTTGTCTTGCTCCACCAATTATTCCTCTGGTTGTGTTTGACATACCACCACAATATCCACCGTTAAAAGTCATGTCACCAAAATCTGTGGAATTTCCTTTTGCTGCAATGGTTACAAAATCAATTTCATGAGTGCCAGCATTGGTAGAATATGGACCCACTTCACCTTTAGCTCTACCTCCAGCAAAAATTCCACGAGTTGGTGAAGAAAGACCGCAACCACCATATCTTGTTATACCAGACATATCACCAAAATCTAATGCATCACCAAGAGTTGCTATCTCAACATAGTCAATTTGGGCGCTTGGATTTGCTGCATATGAACCAGTAAATAATCCACGAGTTGATGATGAACATGACAGCATAGCATAATCTGATGCTGCAAGATCACCAAAATCAATTGCGGTTCCACCAGATGCCATGGTAAAATACTCTATTTCATCTCGTGTTCCTGGAGTATATCCTCCAGCAACAAGGGCTCTGGTGTTAGAACTACAAGAACCTGTTGTGCCATACCTTCGTACAAGTAAACTACCAAAATCTATAGAATTACCAGTGGTGTGAATATTGACATAATGCAATACCTGATAGTATGGATTATTACTAGTGCCGCCATAAATCGCACGACCAGCACCACCACCATGATATCTGGCATATGAATTTACCGTCTTCCAATTTACACCATCAAAGAACTCAAGTGTTCCAAAGTCTTGATTGAATCTAGTTGTTCCTGCTTCTGGTGCTACGTCTCTATTATTTGTTTCTCCAAGAGGAACAGCAAACTTATCAGTAACAGTCAGTGTTTTTGTCTTTCCTACTTCTACTGTTGAACCAGATGATACTGTTGTCTCTTCAGTGATTTTAATCTCACCGGATAGAGAACTGAAAGGACCACTCGTTCCATTATCAATGACAATATTATTTGTAACACTCTGTTGAGTTTGTTGAAAACCTTGATATTCTTTAAAGGTAGATATTCCACCAGCACCTGCTACATCGGATGCTTTAATAACGCCAAAAACTTCTAAGGTGACAGTCGGATTTGTCGTCGCGATACCGACCTGTTCATTCTCAACATTAAATTGTGTGGATAAACCAATTCGTATACTTGGCATTATGTCTACACTTTCCTATATTTATCGGACATCAGAAACCTCCTAGACCACCGTGAGAGTCTGATAAACCAGCACCATTTGCAGTGACACCATTAGTATCACCAAATTCAATTGCATTTCCACCAGATGCATAGTCAATTGCCTCAATGGTTAACAAATCAGTACCAGATCCACTGGCATCAGACTGACCCCCAGCTTGAATTGATTTAGTTTGAGAACTCATGCAGTTTTGTCTCTGTCTTGTGCCTGTCAAATCACCAAACTCCGTTGCATTTCCAGTGGTTGCCATTGTAATATAACAAATCCGTTTTAGACCAGCATTTGGTGATGCAGTTTGATATCCACCTGCAAATATTCCTCTAATACCATTTGAAGTTGCTCTAGGCATTCTAAAACCAGTTCCTCCATAAGTTAAATCGCCAAATGTTACTGTATTGCCCTTTGATGATATTGTTCCATATTCAATAATTTGAGGATTTGGTGAGTTTCCAGATGCATAAACAAACCTGGTTGTAGAACTCGCTGCTGTTCCTTTGTCTCCGCTTGCAGTTGTTAAATCACCAAAATCTACAGCATTTCCAGTAGTATTGATTTCAACATATGTTATAACATTAGTCTTATTCTCACCAGCAAAAATTGCCCTGGTTGATGATGATGCACCCGCAGAAAGTCTTCCAGCAGTAATTAAGTTTCCAAAATCAATTCCATTTCCTGCAGATGCAATTGTTACATATTCAATTACATCAGAGTTAGATGGTCCAGGGTCTCCCCCAGCAAACAATCCACGAATAGAAGATGATGCTCCTGCTAATTGAAATCTTGTATCGGTTAGATCACCAAAATTTAATGCACTTCCCCCCGATGATAAATTCAGATAGTCTATACGACTTGAAATGCCGGGATTTTCTCCACCCCCAAAAACACCACGACCACTTCTGGTTGTATTATCTACCTGTCTCCAACCATAACCATCATGGAACTCAATGGTCTTAAAGTCATAGTTATAATATAATTGACCTGGTTTTGGTTTATATGGTCTATCATTTGTTCCGCCACTTGGAGGTGTGAAAGTATTGAAGACTTTCAGACACTCTACTTGACTACCACCTGCAAGGTTTACATCTGTGGTGTCGAGGTTTGATGCAGTTTTTCCATTTGCTGCAGTGGTATTTCCAACACCAACTGTTGTGGTTCCAAGACCCACAGCACCAATCGTGACTGTGACACCAGTTCCAACAATAATCTCACCAGATAATGATGCCTTGAGACCATTACCAAACTCTAAATTTATACTCTCATCAATCTGATTGTCTGCTCTCAGGAATCCTTCATATGCAGTTAGTGATGATACTCCAGTGACATTAAGGTCTCTTCCCTTGACAATACCAACTACATCAACTCTCTCTTGTGCGGTGGCGGTGGCGGTTCCGATTCCAAGTTTACCATTCTCAAGTTTTATATTATTACCAAATTCTTTTCTTATATTTGCCATTTTAGAAACCTCCTAAACCACCGTGTGAGTCTGAACAAGCACCTGCCCCACCAGTTCCCAAATACAAATCACCAAAGTCTTGTGCATTACCTGTTGATGAAATAGTTACATAATCAATCACATCACTATTATTTGGATTAAAACCTCCCGCCCAAACACCTCTAGTATTTGTTGAACTTGCGGCAATTCTGGTTCTTGCTTCTGTTAAATCACCAAAATAAACTGCATTTCCATCTGTTGCAATAGTAATATAATCCATTATAGTTAAAATTGCTGGTTGCTGACCACCAGCAAAAATACCACGAATATTATTGGAACATGCTGATTCAGNAAGCATTCTTCTTGCTGCTGTTAGATCACCAAACTTAATCGAATCTCCTTTTGATGCAATTATTACATAATCAATAACACTGCGAGTTCCTGTGTTTGAGGTTGGCGCATTACCCATGCCTCCTCCCCAAACTGCTCTTACTCCGTTTGAGAGAGAACCGGTAGAATATCTACCTGTAAACATATCACCAAAATCAAGTGCATTTCCTAATGTTCCAATCTCAACGTAATCAATTACATTTACAGTTGCATTTGATGGGGAGGTAGTATAACCGCCACCCCATAATCCACGAGTTGATGAGGAGGATCCTGACACATATCCTCTATTTGTGGTTGATAAGTCACCAAAATCTATTGCATTTCCTGCTGATGGAATGGTCACATAACCAATCGTATTAATATAAGTACCACCACCCCATATACCACGAGTTGCGGATGAAAAAGATCCTAACTGGGATTGCGCTACAGTAAGGTCTCCAAAATACACAGAATTTCCAAATGTGTTTATATTAAGCGATTGGATTTTGACAGAACCGCCAGCATTGCCACCACCAACCAACATGCGACCACTTTGTCCTTGATTATAAGTAAATTGTCTCCACTCATTTCCATTGAAGAACTCAAGTGTATTAAGATCAGTATTAAATCTTACGGTTCCTTCTATTGGATTGTCTTTTCTATCATTAATTCCACCACTTGGAACAGAAAAGTGATCAGTGACTGATACTTGCTCTAGTGATCCTGCACAGACATATGATTCATGGGAGTGTGGGTCATACTCACCGATGGTTGTAACTCCAACCATATCAATACTGGTAATATTTAAGATCTGACCATCATCGATAATCAGATCTTCAGAGAGAGTATTAAATTTTTGATCATCTCCGTGATGAACACCACCTAGATCAGTGAATCCCGTCTCGGTTTCATAGTATTGAACTGATGTTATTATACCAGCACCAGTTTGAAGACCAACAGTTGCAAAACCAATTGATGATGCCTTATTGATGTGCTGATTCTGTACAACAAAACCACCATAGGATGTGAGTGTGGCAACACCAGTGATTGCAAAGTNACCTTTAATTGCTCCTGCAACATCAAGAGCACTAGTCGGTGTTGTTGACCCTATACCAATATTTTCATTTTTGAGAACGAAGTCTGATCCAAAACCAGAACGAATAGAAGGCATATTATACTACCTATATGGTTACAGTGGATATCTTGGTGGTGACCGTTGCAATTCCAGAACTCACCATGTTGACTCTCAATTCGACATTAGAACCATTAATCGCACCATCGAATGAACCGAGCATGGCATCTCCAGTTGCGACCGCAGTCTGTTCAATGACCGTCACCGTTGTGCCATCATGTATCATTAAGTATTTACCAACCTGGTATTCATCGATTTGAACAATCTGTGCGATGACCTCGGCAGAACGGAAAGATGCGGTTGCGAAAGAACCAACACCGACCGCACTGGTGCTTGATACATTTGTATCAACTTCTTCTGCGCCGCCTGCTCCACCAATAGAACCCCAAGAATCGGTGTATCCTTCGAATGCACCCTCGGTACTATTGTATCTAAAATCACCTGCAGTTGGGGAACTGTTTCTTTGTGCCGTTGTGCCAACAGGAACTTTGATTGAACCTGTTCCACTGAAATCAGCACCATCGGCAGTGGTTTCAAATCTCTTATTAGTATTATGATAAAGTTCTACTGCTCCACCATCAATGAACTTAGCTTGATAATTGAAGCTATGATCCGATATTGCTGTTGTATTGTTATTAATAATTTGAATATCACCGCCACTACTACTATCAATTTCAATTCTTAGATTACCAGTGTCATTATGAATGTATGAATTTGATCCATCGTGATAAATCCGTAAGTCATCACCAGTTCCAAGTCTCAGTTCATCATCATCGCCAAGTTCAACATGAGTTTGGAATGTGGCAATACCGGCAACAACAAGTTCATCTAATTGAGTTTCTCCATCGACATCAAGACCACCAGTGCTTACATCAAGTTGAGTGGCAGTTACGATACCTGTTACATCAATACCAGAACCATTAACTTGTAATTTTGTGGTTCCTCCTACTTGCTGCTCAATTGAATTAGAAGAATGACAGTTTAATTTTATTTGCCCTGCATTTGTACCTGTGGTACTCTGGTTCGAGAAATTCAATATGCCTCTGGTGGCACTCATGTATATTCCATCAGGGCTCCCAGCAAATATCCTACCCGTAGATTGCTCACTAGAATCAAAGAAAAATATGTCTTTGCCATCTCTTAACTTAATATCCTCATTGAATGTAGAAACACCAGCAACAACTAGGTCAAATGTGGATACATGAGCAGTTCCAATACCAGTCAATGCAGAACCATCACCAGAGAATGAGGTGGCAGTTACGATACCTGTTACATCAATACCAGAACCATTAATTTGTAATCTTGTGGTGTTTCCTACTACATTCTCAATATATTGAGAAGAATGAGAGGTTATTCTTACTCGTCCTGCATTTGCACCTGTGGTACTCTGGCATGTTAATGACAATCTACCTTTGGTGGCAGATATGGAAAGAGCTTCTTGTCCTACAGCTCCAGTAGTTATCCTACCCGTACTTTGCTCATTAGAATCAAATAAAAGTAGGTCTTTGCCAGCTCTTAACTGAATATCCTCATTGAATGTAGAAACACCGGCAACAACTAGGTCAAATGTGGATACATGATCCGTTGCGGCAATACCAGTCAGTGCAGAACCATCACCAGAGAATGATGTGGCAGTGAGGACACCAGTAACAATTGCACCAGTGCCTGTGGTTTCAAATTTCTTGGAATTGTCATGATAGAGTTCTACTGAATCATTTGGTTTTATGACAATTCCATCTTCATCATTCTTGGCTCTGAGGTAGATATTATTTGTTCCACCATACAAATAGAGATAACCTGTTGTATTCTGAATTGCTGAATTACTTCCGTCGTGATAAATCTGTAGATCATCACCGTCACCGAAAATTGCCTTATTACTATCACCAAGATTTACATTAGCACTAAATGTAGAGACACCGGCAACCTGAAGTTCATCTAAATCAGTTTGACCATCTACATCTAATCCTGCATTAATGTCTACAGCACTACTAAAGGTTGATACACCGGCAACCTGAAGTTCATCTAAATCAGTCTGTCCATCAACATCAAGACCACCAGTGCTGACATCTAATTGAGTAGCAGTTACAATACCAGTAGTCGCCATAAGACCACTAGCATTGGCTTTTAGGAAAGTGACAGCATTATTCTTACTATTAATAGTAGTGGCATCTGAACGAATCTCTAATGCTGCAGCATTATTTTTAATGTAACTATTACCACCAGCAATATGATGTAACTCAAAATCATCATCATCTCCTAATATCAAACTTGTATCATCAGGAAGACTTACAGTATTATTGAATGTGGATACACCAGCAATTACTATTGATCGTGCCTGTATATCAGTGCCTTGAGTACCAACACCAGTTAAGTTTGCACCTGAACCTACAAAACTTGTTGCAGTGATGACACCTGCTTTACCTAACTGAATAGCAGTGCCAACTTGAATTTCATTATCGGCATCGATGGACGGATATGCGGTATTGAATACTGCCTTGGCAGAGAAGGTCGATACACCGGCAACAATCAGTTCATCTAAGGTTGCCTGCCCATCTACATCAATACCACCAGTGCTGACATCAAGTTGTGCAAAGGATGCAATACCAGTTACATTTACCTGGTCAATATTAGCACCACCAACTACATCTAATCTATTATTAACATCCGCAAGAGCACTGAATGTAGCAACACCAGCAACTACAACTTCATCTAAGGTTGCCTGTCCATCTACATCAATACCACCAGTGCTGACATCTACTGAAAGTGCGGTCAGAACACCAATAGCACCAACATCAAGTCCACTACCGGCAACTAGATTGATTCCTGTGGCAGTGATGATTCCTGATGCACCAATATCTCCGGTGACGGAAAGATCTCCAACAACATTAGTATTAGCATTAAAGGTTGATACACCGGCAACAATCAGTTCATCAAGATCTGATTGACCATCAACTTCAAATCCGCCAGTGCTGACGAAGAATTTTTCTGCGGTTCCAATACCACTGACTCTCAACTGAGCAGTCGTGGTTGTTCCGGAAACATTAACGTCAGTAAGATTAGAAGAACCTTGGGTGCTAATACCAGGAAGATTCGTAATACCAGAACCATCACCGATAAATTGTGCCGCAGAAACAATACCAGTTACATGTAAGTTATTGCCAAGTATAGTGACGCCAGTTCCAATGTTAATCTCACTATTAACATCAAAATTAACGGCACCCTGGAATGTTGCAACACCAGCTACAACAACCTCGTCTAAATCTGCTTGACCATCTACATCAATTCTAACAAATGATGAAATACCAGCAGCATTAATTCCTGTGGTGACTCCGGAGATGGTTAAAGAATCTGCGGTTAATCCACCAACTACACCAACACCATTATCAATATCTACAGAATCAGTAAATGTTGATACACCGGAAGTTACAATTAAACCTCCAGCATCGACTCTGACTCCTGTTCTTGCAGTTACAATTCCAAGTGAATCTATATTAGTTTTATCTTCTGCAGTTAAAGTTCCGGCAATTGTTACATTACCACTGAATTCTGCCGAAACAGCAACGATGTTTCCTGTGAAAGTAGATACACCAGCAACAACAACTTCATCTAAATTAGTGAGTCCATCTACATCGAGTCCGCCAGTGCTGACATCGAGTTGTGGGAAAGTCGAAACACCAGTAACATTTAAGGTGCTTCTAATTGTTGCCGGATAGTTTGTATTAACAACATTCGCATTCGTTTGAATAGCATTACCCATGAACGGGTGGCTACTACATTGATAATGAAGAACTGTTGGAGTTTCATCAGTTATTGTTATTTCAGTATATGTGTCTTGAAAATTGACATTTGTATCATATTGAGTTGTCTTATCTGCTTCAAGATAGAATCTGAAAGGATGACTTCCGGTATTGTCATTCGTAAATCTATATGTTCTTCCGGGTGTTAATGTTAAGAATGGAGATTGAATTCCATCAATTACATAGGCATTGCTACTTCCTGTTCCATTATATCTGTGAGTAGAATCCTTACTTGCAACAGTGACCGCAAGTGTGACCGTGCTTCCAAAAGGAGCAGCAGTATATTCATATCCCTTAATTATATCTGTCGCATTGATAGCAGAACTGAATGTGGCAACACCAGCAACAGTCAGGTCATCTAATTGAGTATCTCCATCTACATCGAGAGTGCTATTAATATCTACAGCATTACTGAAGGTTGCAACACCAGCAACGACAACCTCATCTAAATCTGCCTGTCCATCAACATCCAGTCCGGCATTTACATCGACAGCACCACCGAATGTAGATACACCAGTAACATTTGCAGTTTCTACAGTAAGGCTAGCAGGAACATCACCAGTTCCGGTGATCTCAAGTTTTCCTACCGTGGCAGTTCCTTCTACAATTGCATCACCACGAACATCAAGAATCTTGGAAGGTTCAAAGGAAGTTGTGCCAATACCAGTGCGGCCAACTACCTCTAATACCTTTTTGTCCTCGGTACTTCCCTCTATACCAATTTTTTGCTGCTGTTGTCTGCCGCTAAGAAAACGAATTGGTGCTGCCATTTTACCTATTTAAAATATTAGAGATTTGATGTTTCCAGAACACTAGTAATAACTTTCAAAGTTGCGGTAGTGCTACCGACCATGGTTAATGTATCACCAGTTTCTACAACCAACTTTCCTGGAAGAAGATTGGCAGTGTCACTTGCAGGAATTGCCAAGTTCTTAACAATCTCCGTATCAGTTCCACTTCTACGATGACCAAAACTGACAGTCTTAGTTACTGAGTCAGTGTTTGTCACCTGTGCTAAAAGAACAACACCTGTATATCCAGTTGGTGCTGTGTAAATTCCAACAGTATTGATACCAACAACATGTGTGATTGTCTGAAACTGGTTTACTGCTGCTGCTGCGACTGCCATTTGATTAATCTCCTCCTAATGCAAGAATGAATGGTGTTACTTGTGTGAATAAACTCTTAACATAAATGTCTCCGGATATTTGTCCAGTTGACTGATTGATTTGAACACCATCACCAATTCTGAAGTTACCAGCTTGGTCGGTGCTCGTATAAACAACTCTTGCACCGTCAAGTTCAATTACTTCATTATCTTGAATAACGATTCCACCTCTCGATGGATATGCTAACTCGATAGTGTTTCCTGCACCAACATATTCGAATGAATGTGAACTTACGATTTGCAAACTTTGTCTAGCAAAGAATGCTGTTGATCCAACTCCAACTTCATTATTTAGATTCTGAACCAAAGTAATGGTTGAGATACCAGCAGATGGTTCTGTTGCCGAATTAACCTCATAATAAATTGGATCAAGAACTGCCGTTGCAGCAGCATCTGAACCACCGCCACCAGAAAAAGTAACTGCCGGAACAACTTCATACTGCGATCCCTGACTTGTCATGGTGACCGCAGTAACAACACCATTTTCAATAGTCGCAGTTGCAGTTGCACGAACGGCAACACCAGGTCCTGTGGGAGCAGCAACTGCTACTGTTGGTGCGGAAGTATATCCAGAACCACCATTCGTAATGTCAATCTTTCTGACTACATTATATTTCTTATCAAAGAAAATTGCCTGTCCATCATATGGTCTGTTGCTTCCAACACCACTAACGACAATCTGACTCTGACTTACTGCGGCAGTTGAAGTAACGATTCCTGTGTAACGGTCAGTGTTCTTAGTAGTTTCATCACCTCTTCCGATTCCAATAAGACCCTCTCTACCGAAAGAGGAATTAGAGTTTGTAAGGTCACATTGACCACCACCAGTAGCAGAGACTGCAATGTCATTACAAATGGTGAAGAGTGAAACTAATTGACAATAAGCACCGTTACTTACAGAAACTCCGATGCCGCCCTGATTATATTGTGTGTAAGAGTCTACGTTGAATGAACCCTGAACACCAATTCTGTTTATCTTATCTCCTTCATCAGCATTGAATCCATCAATTCTTGCTCCAATACTATCAGGAATAAAGTTGGTGCAGTTTCTAATATAAGGACCTTTGGTTATGATGCCAGTTCCTTGCAATGGACTCTGTGATGAATCAGTTATACCAGAGTTAGGAGAAGCTCCGTCATTTCCTGGGAAGTTCGTGGTGAATCCTGTGGCTGCTGCAACTCCATTAATACCATTCTGAATAATACCAGTTACAATACCAACACAAGTTGTTACTGCCGAAAGAACATTAGCACAATTGCCAATATCAAATGATCCACCATCAGGTTGAATACTTAAGTCCTTAACCTGAGTATAGCTTGTTTGATAGTTGCCACCACTTGTTTTTGAAAAACCAATATTATTGATACATGATCTGGCAATACCAACCGAGTAGTCCAGAGCAGCAATGTGTGTAGCACCGATTCCAGAAGTTAAATCATCACCAGTGAAGTATGATTGACCTGCACCGATACACTTGGAGTTTCCACCTCTCGTAATATCATGACAGACAGAACGCATTGCATGCTTGATATTAGTTCTGAATGCAGCATTATCTACGCTGATTGCAGGATTTTGATAGTCAGTGCTTTCAATATAACCAATAGTTTCATCCGCAATGAAATCAATGTTCTGGCGGATGAGTCTGGCACCATCAAAGAATCTATCAGATGCNACTCCTACAAGTGGTCTATATGAAACAACTGCTGAATTATTAGTTGCAGCAGTTCCAACAAAACTTAAGTCTGTCAGGTGGCATCCTTGACTAACATAAAATAAATCTTCGCCGCCGTTTTGTGGTGTTACAATACAGCGACGAAGTTCTGTTCCCTCAACAGATACATTATCTGGTAAATTAATTGGATTATTTTCTACATATGTTCCTGGAAATACTTTAACAGTGTCTCCTTCAGAAGCAGAGGCAACAGCAGACTTAATTGTTGCTTTTGCATTGCCCTCATTTAATCCATCATTATCATCATTACCATTCTCAGTAACGAATAAAGTCTTACCGGCAAAAGTTGTAGTTCCTGCTCCAACTTCTACAATTCTCGTGCCAACACCAACGCCACTCGTATCTTGTTTAAGGAATACTTTACCATCATTAAAGTTTACAGCTAATTCACCTAACTGTAAATCACCAGTCTGTGGTTTTTTGCCAGCAACAGCTGACCTCTTAATCCTAATAGGTGTTGCCATTCGAATATTCGGTATTTACCATAGATAGCAGTATTTACTGCCTGATTTATTTATAAAAAATTCAAGAGACCTTATTTGTTCTTGAACCATAGCGATAGAGACTGATAGGATCCTCTGGTTTCATCCAGTTTTTAATCCTCTCATATCTTTCAGCATCAAAAAACTCCTGTGAAAGATACCAATCTTCCATAGGAGTATGACTTTTATCTTGATTGCAATGATGACAGGCACATAGACAATTTTTAGTAAAGTCTGTNCCNCCTTTTGCTCTCGGAACAATGTGGTCTATTGTAAGTTGATGTGTGGACCCACAATAAGCACACTCCCAATCCCATTCTTCCTTTATCTGTTGCCTCCATAATCTTTTTGCTTCTGAAGATTTTGATGTGTGGAGGTTAAAGACATAGGCTTGAAAAGAATTGTAGAGTGGCATAAGAACTTGCGTCTTACGTTTATTTATTAACCAATATTAGATTTTATTGTTTCACAATCACGATCAAAAATTTCAAGACCTTTGTCGGTCAAAATGTGGTCATACATCTGTTCAAATACACTGGGTGGCATGGTTACAACATTGGCACCATTATACCAAGACCTCACGGCACGTTGAACACTACGAATAGATGCAGAAAGAACTTGAGTGGGAGCACCTTGAATGCGATAGAGTTCAGAAATAGATCTTACAACCTCCAAACCTGCGACAGATTGATCATCAAGTCTACCCACAAAAGGAGAAACATAGTATGCACCTGCACGAGCAGCAAGGATTGCCTGTGCAGCAGCAAAGATGAGAGTCACATTAACACGAATACCCTCATCAGTCAGTTTACTACATGCCATAAGTCCATCACGAGTCATGGGAACTTTGATGGTTGAGCAGAAACCAAACTTCTCAAATAAACGAACTCCCTCTTCAATCATCTCATCAGCACTACCAACAACTTCCATGCTGATGTCCCTAATGCCCATGTCTTTAATTTCTTGGTAGACATCCTCAGGATCTCTACCACTTTTCATAATAAGAGTTGGGTTTGTTGTGATACCATCAATCAAACCAGTCTCATTATATTTTTGAATCAGTTCTGTGTCTGCCGTGTCCAGAAAAATTTTCATTTTTAAAATGCTTGTCAGTTTATATAGAAATGCGAGTAGGGAGACTTGAACTCCCACGACCTTAAAGTCAACAGATTTTAAGTCTGGTGCGTCTACCGATTCCGCCATACTCGCATGGCATTACACTTATCAGTATGCTTGCTATGGGGCATTTTTGAAACCCTAACATACTGACAGTTTGTAATGGAGCAAGAAGAAAGTGACCAACTCTCTAGATCACAGTGTGGTTAGCACCGTCGCGGGCGAGCTCATTCCCCGTCTTATGCTTCCTGTGAGGATCGAACTCACCTTAGGCAAATTATGAGTTTGCTGCATTCACCAGATTGCTAAGGAAGCAGATAGGACTACTGGGAATTGAACCCAGTTCACACCGTTATAAGCAGTGGGCATTAACCAATATGCGATAGTCCCGTAGATGAATTATTGTGCCTCATTGTTTGCATCCCTGTATATTCGTATGAGGTCATCATCTGCGGGCATCATCACTGCTGCTTTACCATCTTCTCTTACAATACCAATATGTTCTCCTTTTTCAACTCTCTCAATCAATTTGTCCCAATTCTTTTGAGCTTCATCAACACTGAACACATCCATTATTCTTCCTCCCCATCTTCACCCTTTTTTTTATTGAAACCAAATGGTCCTTCTTTTTCTTCCAGTGCAAGTTTCAGTGCAACAGCACCAACTGCTTCCATAACTTTGATAATCTCTTCAGGTTTTGCATCTTCACCAAGCTCTTTGGCAACGTACCAATACTTAGGCCAGAATGTTTCACCTGCCTTTTGATAGTCTTCTAGAGTTAATAGTTTCATGATTGTTGGTCTCTCATATGATGAATTATATAAGACATTTGACTATTTGTCAATAAAGTATTTTTCAATAACTTCCAAACGCTCCTCCTCTTTTGCAATCAAATCAATTTGATCTTGAATAGCACCAAGAACATCTGGATGTTCACCAATACCAACAGGATTGGAAAGATAAACTTCAATATTCATTTTTGATTTTTTAATGTTCCCAATGGCAAGTGCCTTGAGAGCATCCAACATTTCTCTTCTCATAATAGAATTGCTCCAATAATGAATCCTTTTGCAAATGCAAGACAAAGCATTTGATAATCAGTCAGGTTAAACTTATCCTGAAATCTGACTATCATTCTCTTATCCCATTCTTTTAATTTATTCAACCAGCGTACCATACATCCTCCTCACTCTACATGTACTGTACCAATCATACCTGCCCCTTTGTGTGGACCACACCAATAAGTGTAATCACCAGCATCAACAAATTTGATGTCTTGTGATTCACCAGGAGAAAACATTAAAGATTCTCTTGATAAGTCTGGACGACCTTCTACAATAATATTATGTGGAGGTAACATATTATTTTCAAAGTGGACTGTTTCACCAGCAGAAATAGTAACTTCTGCAGGATCAAAAACTAAACTTCCATTTGAACCCATCGTTACATCTACTGCCCATGCGGGAGCAGCAAGAAAAAGTGTAGCAACAAGTGCGAAAATAAACTTCATTGAGTTTACGCAACTGCTTTTATATAGCATGAAAAAGAACCACTTTAAGTATATTTTGTTAGGAAATCAAAGCGTGTCATGCTTCAACTTTCTGCTCCTTCTCCACCTTCTTTTCAACCTTTACTTCGACAGGAGCTACAGGGTCAGGAACTGGATGATATCTACGATATCTCACGGTTTCAAACGTTTCAAATACTTCTTCAGGGTTGCCGTAGCAGGTTTTCTTTCGAACCTCTACAATCTCATCGTAAGGATCTGCTTTAACATCAGGCCATTGCTTATGTGCATTTTCAGTCACCTTACGACTGATTACTTCATAGTCAACACCATCGCCAGAAGTNGGCAGGACAGTTTCGACATACTCTTTCTTTTTAGCAGCCATGAAAAAGGGGGGTTTAACACCCCCTTATTATATCACCAGTAGAGCATTCCTGCAAGCATAATCAGGAAACATATGATCGTGAAGACTAGGAGACCACCTGCTCCTATCCATAACCATCTGGGTATGGTGTCCTCACCGTTTGGTTCGTGATGGTGGTCTGAATGGACAGTCATAGCATCCTGCTCCGCAACATCCTCTAGTTTTCATCGTACAATCTCTCTAGTTTTTCTCTTGAGAGATCAACATACATTACCTCTTCACCAGCAGCAGGTGCTTCTGGATGTCTCTTTGTTTTGATAGGAGTATTCATCTCATTAATTGATTTGACATTCGCCCACATCAGGGCGAAAGCACCACCACCAATAGCAAAAAGAGAAGCGAGATAAAGGAATGGGATCACAAGGCATTACCTCTTGGTAATACTTCTTCTGGGAATACAAAGTCTTCATGTGGTTGGTCGGCAGGTGCCATCCAAGCACGAAGTCCTTCATTCAGAAGAATATTCTTGGTATAGAAAGTCTCAAACTCTGGATCTTCTGCCGCACGAATTTCTTGAGATACAAAGTCGTAAGCACGAAGATTAAGAGCGAGTCCAATAATACCGATAGAACTGACCCAGAGACCCATGACGGGAACGAAGAGCATAAAGAAATGCAACCAACGCTTGTTACTAAAAGCAACACCGAAGATCTGTGACCAGAAACGGTTCGCAGTAACCATCGAGTAAGTTTCCTCCTCTTGCGTACTATCAAAAGCCTTGAAAGTATTTGCCTGCTCACCATCTTGGTAGAGTGTGTTTTCAACGGTTACTCCGTGAATGCAGAAAGAAGAGCACCACCCAGGATACCTGCAACTCCCATCATGTGGAACGGGTTAAGCGTCCAATTGTGGAAACCTTGTAGGAAAAGTAGGAAGCGGAAAATAGCCGCAACCCCAAACGATGGCGCGAAGAACCAGGACGACTGT
>JGI25132J35274_1000212_pt1 | contig 16174 bp, 24 predicted proteins | sample ETNvirenome_6_30_FD_35274 | JGI IMG/M metagenome (IMG submission 35274)
TCCGAAAGGTTTACAGTTTGTCCACTTGATACAGTTATGTGTGTAGGTACTAAATAATTTATAATATCGTTTACTGTACCTTTTTTAGTAATATCACTTTGTACAAAAACTAAATTTTCAGTTCCATCTAAAGCGGTTGTATTGTCTAATTGTGTAATTTTTTTATCTGACATTATAAAATAATTTTTCCGTTATTCTCTTGTAATAAAAAACTTGAATTTTCTTGAAGCAAGTAATTACTTTGCTTTGTTATACTTCCAATTCCTTGAGCTCTCAAACTTCCATCACAGCACTTAATTGAGTAAGTATTATCCTCGCAAAGACAAGCTCTTCTCTTTCCTCTTGGAGATGTTTTTCCTGGAGTTATAAATCTCTTAAATCTTCTCATTTTATTGGCACACAATTTGGAACAAGCTTTCCGTTTTTCATTTTCATTCCATACTGCTCATAGCCATCTTGACAAGGAGCTTTTAAATCAATCAAGTCTAATTCTTTCAACTTACTTTCTGCCCATCTTTTACCAGCTTTTCCACCCCATAAAAGATAAGAGATTGTACCACATGCTTTTGAATCTCCTTCATCGTAATACTCTTCTGCTCTTGAGAGATAAGAATACATACGTTTAATTGTTTCAACGCTTATAGGTTTACCTTGAGCTAACTGTTGAGCTCTAACTTTACCAACTTGAGTTGCACATTTATTATTTACTTTCCCATTAAGCTCCAGACCTCTCTTTGCATTATTTTTTACTCCACTTGGATAGTCAGAATAACTCTCAAGAATCATCTTCTTTCCAGATGCTGTTCTCTTATCATTTTTGATGATAGCTTTTATCTCTTTCAATAAATATTCTGCTTCTGCTTCCTCAATCTCTGCAAGTTCTTTTTTCTTTTGCTCATCAGTCATGAAATCTCCAAGAGTTTGATCTTTTGGTCTTTCCATTTTATCCGCAAAGTATCCTTCAATGCTAAACCCTTTAACCTTTCCAGTCTTTACAAACTCCTCCCAGATTTTATCATTGTTTACTTTAACGCTTCCAACCCAAGTTCCTAATGGTAAGTCCATTCCATACTTCACGCTCTTATCATGCACCTTATCTTCAACAATCCAACTCTCAACTAAAGAAAGTCCGTTTATTTCATATTGATGCTCAAGCGTTGAATTATTCTGTTTCCCTTGCATGAGATACATCTGCGAAGCTTTCAATACAGTATCCTTCGAGAAATATATATAGTATTCATCTTCTCCGTTTCTGCGGTATATTGGCTTGTTAGGAATTAAAAGAGCACCCATTAACAGTCGCTTCTCTTTGTCTATTTCTGCAAGTTTAAATTCTTGGCTTTTAAGTGCAATGAAGTCCTCTTCAATTGCTGGATTCTCTACAACAGAAATGGCTTCAATTCCAATCTCTTGTTCTTCATCCAGGATAAGTTCTACAATTCTCATATCTATATATACATTTTTTTATTATTTTTTGCATTTAGTTTCCAATCGTTGCACCTTCAACAATATTGTTCTCTAAACTCTGTGCAGTTGTAACATCATTAGCTACAACATAAGCTTGAACTGGCTGTTGCTCTTGACCAGCGACTGCTTCTGCTAATTGGCTTGTTTCCGTTGCACCTACTATGTTAAATTGCGGAGGAGTTGAAGTTCCAGCACCAGCTCCAGCTCCACCTCCAGTTGCAGACCCACCAGCTTTTAAAGCTGATAAACCTCTTGCAGTAGCAGCAACAGAAGCTGCAATACCAGTAATCATTCTAACGTTATTTGCTAATATTAAAGGTGGTGCAGCAATTCCAGCTTCGGCAGTAATTCTTGCGTTTGCAGCGTTTGTATTAATTATGTTTTTAGCTATTCCTACAGCATTACTTGCAATAAGAGTTGCTGCTTGAAGTTTTTTATTTTTTCTGTCAGAAGAAGCTAATATACTAAAGGCAGCAGTCGCTGCATCAAGAGACGCATTTTTGATGTCAAGCTCGGCAGCTTGAACTGCTTTCTCTTCTTCAATCTTTCTTTGATTTCTCTCTTTTTCTTCTTTTTCTTCTTTATCTTTTCTCTCCTTGTTTTCTGCTGCTATTCGGTCTGCTCTCTCTTTATCCTCTGCTGCCTTTTGGTCTGCAATAGCTTTTAACGCTGCAGCTTCTTCAGCTTTGAACGCTATAATCTGTGACGTTACCTCTTTCTGTTTTGTTAGCTTTGCAGTTTCTAATTGTATAAGTTGAGCTTCAAGTTCTGCTTCTTTTTGTTTATCCTCTTTTCTTGATTTACCAAGAGCGTTTTCAGCTTGTTGTGCCTCAAGTCTTTTTTGTGCTGCTTCTATTTCTTGGTTTGTAATTTTTTCCTCTAAATCTGCTGCTTCTTGAAGAAACTTAATTCTTTCTTGAACAGAAAACTTTTCTTTATTAATAGATTTCTCTAACAAGGTAGCTCTATCTCTGTCAGCTTTAGCTCTATCAACTATTAATTTTCTGTCAAGTCTATCTGCTTCAGCTCTTAAATCTGCAATCTTTGCTGCATTGGCAGCGTCTTTAGTAACCTCTTTGCTAAATTCTTTAACAGCGTTTGTTGCCTTGTCAATACTATTCTCAACACCAGTAAAGCTATCTATAAAACTACTACCAGCTTTTTTAGCTGATTCCAACGCTTCATTAAAATCTCCTTTAAATACGCTTTTTATTGCACTACCTAAAAACCCAACCGTATCAAGTATAGCTTTGAATCTATTTGTTATATTTTCAACTAACAGATTTTTGAAATTGATTAAAGCTTGTTTTGGGTCTTCAAATACAGATATTATACTTTCACCTAAATCCGCTAATAAGTCCAGAAGATTGTCAGTAACGCTACCAATAACACCAAGAATTTTAGCAAACTTGTTTTGTCCCTCTTCTGATCTTGTAAAAGCTTGTCCAAGTGAAGTAACTGCAATTAATAAAGCTCCAATTCCAGTGGCAAGTATGGCAACTCTTAAACTCTTGAAGCTTCCAATCACAGAAGTCAATCCACCTTTTAATGCTTTAAATTTTGATACAGCACCACCAGTAGCTTTATCAAGAGTATTTGACATTTCTTGAGTAGACTTTGTTGTATCCTCAACTTCTTTATTTGTTTCTTTAAGACTTTCGGTTAGTTTGTCTATACCACCCGCTGCCTTTACAGCATCAACATCAATTACTATCTTTCTTTCTTCTGCCATTTTATTTCTTGTTTAAGTGCTTTTAATCCTTCTTTTAAAGTTGCTGGAAGCTTATGCTTTCCCTTTGCTATACGGATGTTTTCTGTTTCTCCGTTTACATGCTTTAAGCTGTCTAAAATTAGTTTTATCATTACTCTAATATTATTGTATCTCCTACCTCTGTTATTAATGTGTCGCCATCTTCTGCAAGTGCAACTGGAGGAGGATCTGTTGTTACTATTATACTTGTGTCAAAAGAATAAACATCGTTTCCATCTATGTCGTATTTTGCTCTTACTCCTATTGTATAAGTTGTATCTGGCTCTAAAGGTGTTACTTTTACACTTGTGCCAACAGTTGTTGCAAACACACCGCCATTTAAAATAATTTCATAACCAACAACACCAGTAACCGCAGTCCAGCTTAAATCAATAGCAGTTGATGTTTTTGATGGAGATGTAACTTGTGCAACCCTATCTAAATAAGCTACTTGTCCGTTATTTATTTGGCTTGGAAATTCATCAACATTGTAAAGCTCTAAATCTGATTTGTTTGTTAATAGGTTTGTTTTTATTTTGTTTATCTTGTAAGTCTTATTATTTATTACAAGCGTGTCATTCATTTTTAATTTAACCAACAAACTTAATGGAAGATAAGCGGTTACTTTTACAAGTCTTGACCTTCTGTCAAAAACTGTTTGCACATAATCTAAATAACCATTTTCAAATAAATTAGTTGTTTGATGCGGAACTTCACCAAGCCATTCATCTTTTTCCTCTCCAAAGCTTAACTGTTGTCTTGATGAAAACCCCCAAGCGAATGTTGTTAATTGTGTTGGTCTTCGGTAATGTGAATTTGCAATCCCATCAATAGTAAGTTCTTCATCTGTATTTTCTTGAAAAGCTATACACAAAATCAATGGCTCACCGATTGTTGGTTGAAAGTCTTTGCTTAACATTGCACCTTGTCCGATATATGTTTGGTTACCAAATTCATCGCTTAAACGTTCGTACATCATTTTTTCAAATGGCACTTCTACTTTATATACTCCTCCGTCCCATTCATCATCTCCGTAATCTTCTTCTGCAAAAGGAACGCCTTGTATTTCGTCTGAAAACTGTACAAGAAAACTCTTTTTGCTTTTGAATTTAAAGTCCATTCTTTTGTACTGAAACAATCGCTCAACGCTTGAAGTAGACATATCAACATATTTTGTTATATCATAATCTTCTCCAAAATTCATAAATTGATTAGCTTCATACACGTATATCTCATCGCCATCTTTAAAAACCAATAAGTTTAACATTTTAAACAATCCGCTCAAAAAGTCCATTACTTTAATGTTTGGGATTTGTTTGTTTATGTAAAAAATATTTTCAGTAGATTGATTCACTGGTGTATATGTTCCAACTGCTACATCAAAAAAGGTAGGGTTTACATTTCTTCTTTGTAATCTTACAGTTAAAGTTTGGCTCATTGCAATAGTGCTATCAGATTCAACTTCAATCATTAAATCTAAAAACCCGCCACTTCCAGCCGAAAAAGGTATTTCTGCAAAAGTAAAACTATTATTACCATCTGGGTAATCGTGTTCGTAATAAATTTCTTCTGTTGATGCGTTTCTTATTCTAACTGAATAAGGTATTGTTGAGCCACCCACATTAATATTAACCTCAACCCTATACCTCCATTGCCAAACAAATGTATTAGGAGGAGGTGTGAATGAAGCTGGTCTTAATTCTGTTCCAGATGTAAAAGAGTAATCTGGGACACTTAAATCATACCATCGGTTTCTTAATATGCGAGTTCCTTCACCTTCAACTGCGTTTGAAACATACCCTTCGTTTCTATGCAACCACATATAATAATCAGTGAATCTTGTTGAATTGAAAAAACCTTCAGCAAACTTAATTCTTGGGAATTTTCTTTCTATTGCCTCAATAATAGCTCTTAACCTTATAGCTGGTTTTAAATCAGTCCATAATAAACCAGTATCTGTAATGCTGTCTTTATAACCATTCGCAGTAGAATAGCGCATATTTTTACTATGCTGGATATTTGGAACAAGTATATCTGTGCTTCCAAATGCGCTTTGTATATAACTGTCACTACTACAGAACAAATCTGTTATGTTGTCTTGTGTATATTGGAAATCTAAATCGCTTCTATATATTAAACCCCCAAGAGTTGTTTCTCCTAAAATTTCCTTTAGCTCAATAGTATCTCCAAAGAAAACAACTTTATATGCGTGTGGTTTGTTATCTTTTAATGATACGCTTCTAAATTGTATTTTACCTTTTTTGTAGTCTATTCCGTTCAGCTTTATTATAGCATCGTGTCTGTATCTTGCGTCAAAACTATTAAGAATATCTTGATTTTCGTAATGTCTAAAAAGCTTATTGTTTAGTTTAGAAGCTGGTAGATTAAACTGCTGACTAAAGGGTGTAAATACCTTTCCAATATCCCTAACGTTTAATAAAGTTTCTGTAATGCTTATACTTTCGTCCTCAAATAAGTCCGCTCTAAAATAAGGACTTGTTATTCTATACTCATAATTTAAAGTTGGGTCTGGAAATATGCTATAAGATAAAACAATATTTGTGTCGTTAGTTATAGAAACAACATGAGAGCTTTCATTTGTGGTTAAATTTTCAACTAAATCGCCAACGCTTACAGTTGTTGTGAAAGTAGCACTCGTATCTGTTAAAAGGTTAGCAGTTGTCGTTCCTTGTGCTGTGCCTTCTAATCTATTGTAACCCTTTATGTATAATTCTATTATTTGCATTTATCTTATGTTGTTAATAGTATCAAAAGCAAAGTCTATCTCTATTGTATAGTTTATTAATCGATCATTAAGTTGGGTTTTATAGTTAAAGCTGGAGCTACTAATGTTTATCGGTAATGTTTGTGAATTTATCTCAATCCAACAATCTTCACTCAACTGCATCTGTCTGAATACTTCATTGTATTCCTCTGGATAAAAGCCAGTGTTTAGCGTTAGCTTCTCACTTCCATTTTTAGTAAGTATCTTTTGTTGGTGTCTGCTTGTATCATAAGCTCCATTTACAATAATATTACGCTTGAACTTTTCTGTTTTAGTAGATAAGGTTTCATTTGTTCTCTTAAAAAACCATAAGTCTTGTAATGCTCCAAACTTATTTATAAACGTTACTTTATAAGGTTGGTATTTACATTCTTCTATATTGTCTACTGTTAGCTTAACAACACCATCAGTAGTATCTACATAAATCGTGTCAAAGTCAAATAAGGTAAAATCATTAGCAAACTGCTCTAAACAAGGGCTACCCTCAAACGTACCTAAATTTTGTATAACTCTGTTTTCAAATTCGTCTGCTCCATTTATAGTGTTAGAAACGTATTCTATTTGCTCATCACTTTCTGTGCTACTTGTTATTGCTTTAGTGTATATTAATTCGCCATCAAGTTCGTATGTTACTTGTGTTGTTATTGATGTATCAACAGGAATTGTTGCGGTTGCATCGTCTAACTTTACTATTTTGTAATTACTTTGTAATAATCCTTGATTGTTTAATTCTCTTGTTGTGAATGTACTTTTAAATTGACTGCCATCTTCAAAAAAACCATAACCATCAAATCCAACTAATTGTGTATAAGCAGAAGGAGTTTGTGCAGAACCTTGTATATAGCTTGTAGTTCTATAATCAACCCACACATTTTCAGTTGTATAATTACCGAAAAAAGTGTGTAATATATAATCTCTTACTATCTCGCTTATCTCAAACGTAACAACGTTGCTTATAGCAAAAGATGTTAATGAAAACAAATTGCTTCTATCGGTTGTTTGCGTTCCTGTATATACATATAGTTCCATATCTACCTGTGTTAAGTTGGTAGCAGATATTGTAATGTAATATGGACTTCTTGCGTTTATCTTACTCATTTCTTTTTAATATTTATTTGTATCTGTTTCTCTATTCCTATTGAATAAGCTTTGACAAGTTGATCTGGAAGTCTTTTGAATGCTCTTTCAAATGGCTTTGTAAAAAACATACTGGCTTTCATTCCAGTCTTGTAAACGCTTCTTGTTATTATATACCCAGTTTGCTCATAAGACAGAAATCTTCCTTTCTTATCTCTAAACTGAATACCTCTTCTGCGCACCCACTTATCAATCCCTTTTGTTAAACCACCTTTCTTCCCACTTCCAGTTCCAAATCTATATGGACTGTTGGGAGCTTTAGCACTTGAATCCTTACCTTTCACACCTAAATCCTGGAACTTTCCATAGTCAGCCATTTTAAAAGCCATAGACGTCGAATCTTTGCTTGAGTCTATATCATACCCTAAACTATTATAAAGCTCTTTAGATGTATTCTTTTTGCCTTTAGTTAGATTGCTTCTGCTTTGCTGAATGACATACTTTGCAAACTTATTCAGCTCTTCTCTCAAATATTTCTCTACTAACATATATCAATGTCATTTCTAACAAAGACATCAAATGTTGCTGCCCATCCAGCAAGTCGATTTTCAAACCGCTCGTAAAACGGCTCAAGATTTGCATCTCCATCAAGTTGGTATTGATCTGAATAAAGCACTCCTTTTCTTAAAATCATGACAAGCTTATTAAGAACTGCAAGTTGAGTATTAAGAATATCTTGTTCGTTATTATTTCCTCTGAATATATCAGTTGTTTCCTCTTTGCTTTCATCTACAACATCCATAGCAAGTACAGATATATTGAAAGTAAGAGTTTGCTCTTGGGTGCTTACGCTATTTATGATAATATGGCACAAAGGAAAGATGCTCTGCTTTGACAAATCAATGTCATATATATCTCCAGTGGTAACTGTATTTACATTGACATCATCAAGAAGCTGGTTTTTGATTGCTTCTGTTAATAGATAAAATCCTCTTACTCCAGTATTGCTCATTTTATTTAAATTTATTTTTTATTTGTTTTGCTTCTAACTCATTTTTCTCTTTGGAAAAAGTCAGAAATGTCAAGCACTCATATACATTCAATTTAGAGATATATTCAAACTTTGTAATATCTCCGTTAGCGATTGCAAAGATGGAGTTGTACCATCCCCATTTTCTTGTGAAATTAGATACTCCGCTAAAATCTGCTCGTTCCTCTTGTCCAAAGAGTTGATCATAACTGTAGACAAGTCCTTCCCTAAATTGTAAAAAAAAACCACTGCTCCAAGCACCGCATCTAAAGGAAAGTCCTTTGCTATCTCAAAACTATCTGGATTGTATTCTTTAATAAAATATCTGCTTCCTTTCTTCATTTCCATTGGTCTGAAAAGAACATTTACAGCTCTATGCAAATTGTCATTATCTCCGATAAAAGTATCCAAGTCAATATACTCTCCAAAAGTCATATCTTCAAGCGATGGTATAAATCCATATTCAACTCCATTTAATTTAAAGCTATTAATAAGCTGATGCTTCGTATCAAACATGTTGTTTATGATGTTGGATATTTCTGTAATATCAGTCGCTTTCATTCCTCTCACTGCTTCCTTTGGCACATTGCAGAAGATTTCAATTGCTTTCAACTGAAGCTCTACTTCTGGAAGCTCACTCAATTTAACAAACTCTTGATATTGTCCGAGAGTTATCTCATTTAAGGAAGTTGGTATTGTAATTTTGTAATTCATATTCTTGTGCTTATTAATATATAAACAATTTAATAATTTTTTAGCGATTAATGTACAGCATATTTACCAAAGTTCGGTCTGCTTAATAATGAATAAGTTGCATACCTGACAGCATCGATGATATGGTTGTTCTTATCCACTGGTTTATTTGTTAGCTTTCCACTTCTGTCCTCTTGCCATTTATAGTTTCTAAACTCCTGGATTGCATTGTCGCTATCCTTTGTGATATGTATTTTAAATCTCTTCAATAAATCTATACCAGCATTTACTGAATCTCTACCTTTTAAGCTTGGTTGGATATTGTGCCCCATTCTCCTCAACTCATCAATCAATCGTGGCTCTGCTGAATCAAAAAAGATAGTATTCCTCCCAACTCCAACTTGTTTAAAATGGTCACTTAAATCCTTTGTTGTCATCATTGTTCTATAAAGATGCTCTTGGATATATAGATTGTAATCTTTCTTATATACAGATACTAAAGTGCTTGGGTCATTTGTATATCCAGCATCAGCTCCAAAGCTTACGAACTCTGCATCATCTGGAATCTTATCAGTTTCATAATACTTAAAGATAGTTGCTTTACTTATTCCTCTCTGTCCAAGTCCGTATATTTGCCAGTATTGTTCATCTGTTTCCCTTAAACGCTCAATCTCCTCAACTATGCTCTGCTCCAGGAATGGATTATCTAAATAAGTTGTTCGATAAAAGTCAGCATCATCTCTTGGGATAACCTTATCATATATCCAGTGGTATTCATCAGAGGGGTTGTAATCAATTATGATTTTCTCTTGCGTTCTGAATACTAACTGTTGCCAATCTTCATAATCAAGCTCATTGGCTTCATTAATAAACAAGATATCTCTTTTGCGACCTCTTATCTTCTGTGGTTGATCTACAGAAATAAATTCGATAAGGTTTCCATTAAGCTTGTATTCGCTATTTGATTTATTGTGATTCTCTTCTCTATAAAGTCCATACTGCTTTAATATAGTTAAGAAATCACGCATGACAGTAGCTCTCACGCTTGGAAAAGTCTTTCTGCATATAGTGATTGTTCTTCCTTTAGAAGTTAAGCAATAGTCAAAAACAAGGAAGAGTAAAACATTCCAAGTCTTTCCACTTCTTGTTCCACCCTCGTGTATTGCTATCTTGCCAGTGCTGTTTTGTAGATGGCGGTAGACAATGTTAGTCTGTATCTTTGATCTTGTCAATTATCTCAATTTTAAAATCAGTTGGCATTCCATCAGCTCCAGTTATTTCTTGTCTTTCAACATATCCTCTTTTCTTTCCTTTGCTCTTTAAATAGAAAATCATCTCTGCTGTCTTTCCTTCTTTAATATTCTCAAACAATTTACTCTCAACAAAGTCAAGAGCAATTTCCTGGATATCATTCACTTTTTGAGCAAACTCTGGATCATCTTTTAACCATCCATAAAAAGTTGTTCTTCCAACTCCAACTTTCTTACATGCAGTTGTTACCACACCCAGAGATTTCTCCAGTGCTTCAATTATTGCTTTTTTATGTTGTTCAGTTTTGTTCATAACTTTTCTATATTGTATCCTTATTTTTTGTAACTTTATCTAAATGTTTTCATTCTATTCCTATGCGGTGGTAGTTTAAAAGTAAAATACTTGGCATCCAGTCAAGAGATGGCGTTCATATCGACCTCACCGCTCTAAATTTCCCTTCTCTTTTGAAGGGTTATTTTTTCTCCTTTATACATACCAGCTCCAAGCTCATCAATCATTTTAAAGTCTAATATCTCTGGCACTATCTTACAGCTTTTATCTATTAAGAGAATGTATCTGTTTTGGAATCCTTCAAGAGCTTTAGCTCCATTAAAGTCATACTTGCTATCTCCACGCTTTGCAACTACTTCTCCATTTGCAAGTCTATATATTGTTCCGTTTTTATTTATTTGTGTTAGCTTGAATCCGCTGGCTCTATATATTGTTCCATCTCCGCACTGCGTTGCATCCGAGTAGCTTAATATCCATTTAATCTGCGGTGCATTCTTTTTGATCATGCGTATACTGATTGCAATACATCTACTTTCTGAATACTTTGGAAGATAATCATCAAAAGCCATTCTGTTAAGCTCCAACATCTCATTCCATCTCTTGTTTATATCAGTTTCTCCAGAATCCACTAAAGGAAGAACGTTTCTTTTATCCATTGGACTTCCATAGCTCATTACTCCATGCAGTTGGTTATCCAAGAAGCATCCGAAGTGCAGACTGCTCATATTGACAACCTTTCCAGAATAGTGATGTTTCTTTACAAAAGCATTCGCTACTTTAGAGTTTATGACTTTGACTACTATTTCCTTTGCTCTACCCATTGGCTTACTAATAAATATAAAGCGTTTCCATTTGAGTTTTCATTCCCAAAAGTTTCAACGTATTTGAACTCCTCTGTTTGTCTGATTTCTTTGATTGCTTCTTTTATAAACTCCACTTGCTTATCTGCAAGAGTATAAGTCTGCTGTTGAAATGGCTCTTTCTCTCCATCTGGAAGTGAGAAAGCATCACTGGTTTCAATGTCATCCATATTCTGCCAGTTATCCATACCCCAGTCCTCAAGCTCAACGGAGTTCCATTCATTAGCTAATAAATCCCAGTCCCACTCTCCGAAGTTTACATTGTCTTTTACGACAAACTCTCTTTCTTGCATTGGAGTAAGATTGTCTGCTTTCATTATCCAGACCTCTTTCAATCCAGCTTCCTTACAAGCTCTTAATCTCATATTACCTCCAAGCACAACCATATCACTGTTCACGACTATTGGACGAAGCTTGAGCATCTCTGGAAACTCTTTAATGCTTTTAACAAGTTTATGATATTTTGTGTCCCTTATGATTCTGGGATTGTCTGGATTCTTTATTACTTTTCTTATATCAATTAGTTCCATACTTATATATAAATATTTTCTTATTATTTTAGTATCTCTTCAATTGCTTCCAGTTTCTCTGGAGATAAGGTGGATACTTTTTTTATGATATTAATCTTTGAATCATTCAAAAGAGTTTCATGTATCAATGGAAGCTCCTTGTTATAGAAACTGTGGTCTGGATAAGTTTCGCAAGAATACATTACAGATCTGTGCGTTGTTTTAAACCCATTCTTTCTGTATTCTCTAACAATCTCTGTCCATCCCATACCTAAAACATCACGCATGAATACGTTTGCAACGCTTCTCATTTCTACTAAATCTCTTCTTCTACTTTGCTGAAATATATCAACTCCAGTCAATTCTTTTATCTCTTCTCCTATTTTTTGTAATTTCATTTTATTTATTTTTAAAATAATTCTATTTGGTTAATGTTTTGTTTTTTGATTATACCCATTGCTGTGTCAAGGATTGTTTTACCAGCTTCATACTCTACCAAGTTTCTTGCAATCTTTACTGTGCTTTGCTTTCCTTTATATTGTTTAAAATTATAATCGTGGAACTCACAAAGCTTGTTTAATTCATCTGTACTATTACCAAAAACTGGTGGCTTTCTATTGCTTAAAGTATTTGGAAGATTAAAGTTTGTCCAATAAAGATGTCTTCCTCTTTTATGTGCTGGTATAAGCGGATCATAATAAGGAACAACATTCTCAACAACATACTTTCCTTTAAATCTTGGATTCTCTCCTTTTGAAACTAACTCCAGTAATATGATTTGTTGATATAAAGACATATCTGGATACTGTGCTTTATATTTTGAGTTATATGCTCTGGCTCTGGAATGAGATGGACAAGGTGGAGAGCTCCAGATAAAATCAAAATCTTGATAGTTATCCAGGAGATATTGATGTGCATCCGCAACTATTACTTTGTCATTAGGAAACCTCTCTTGGTATAACCTTGCAAGTTCTTCATCCCATTCCACTGCTGTTATTTCATGCTCATCTCCCCACTTATAGCGGTTACCTCCAAGACAAGCGTATAAGTTCAAAATTCTCATTTGTTTTTTTCAATCCATTTCTGTTGTTCATCTCTTATATACTCAATCTCTCTCCTCAAGTAATCTGCTGCTTTCTCAAGATCTTTCAACTCGCTTTCTTTTTTACCAGCTCTGCATACATACTTGATGATGTTACCTCTGTTGAAGTTTAGATTGTAATCTTTTATGAAATCGATAACATCGTATCCTTTTCCGTTCTCGTAGTGTAAATATGTTGCTCTCATATTATTGCGTTGTCTAACATTTGTATTAAGTGTCTTATTTCACTTCTCTCAAACTTTCCAGATATTTCTGCGTTGTAAGTTTTGAAGCTCAAGTGATACATATCTTTTTCTGTATCTCCTTTTCTTTCTTTCTTTCCTAAATACTCAATCTTTAAATCAAATTTCATTTTTTTCTGTTTTTCTTAATTTATTAAATTCCAGGAGCGTTGCTTCCATCAATGGCTTGAATCTTAAAATTGATGTTGCTGCTGGGTGTTCTATTTTTGCCAACTTTCCATATTCTTTAAATAGGAAATCCATTGCTTCATAATCATTAAAAGCACTTACGTATCCTATTTTTATCATTTCTCTAACTCCGTAAGCTTGAATGTTTCTCTTTCCGTATTTGCTTACTAAATTAGATATTTTTCTCAAAAGATATAAAGAAAATTTTAAGTCTTTTATTTTGCATTCTCCTTTTTTAAATCCTCCAGGATTTGATCCAAAGAAAAGGTGCACAATATTTCCAGCAGATATGTTGTTGGAATTTTTAATATAATTAGTATAAGCTGTTTTGTAATCTTCATTCTCTTTTGCAAAAGCTTTTAAATAATCTAAAGTTGTCCAAGCTTTGTTTCCGTTGTTTAGGTTTATAATTGCATTCAAATGTTCTTTCTGGTCTTGAGTATCTACCCAGTCCACGATATAAGCTGGAACTGTTCTCTGCTTTAATAGTTTAGCAGATACAACTCTGTGATGCCCTTCAATAATATCTCCATCTTTGGAAACCACTATCGGCATCATCCATCCAAACTCGTTCAATTTATCCTTGAAGTTTTCTGAATGCTTTAAAAATACATCACGATTGACTTGTGCCATCTTCAAGTTCTTGATGTTGTAGTAAGGTTTAAATTCTCCTCTTTTAATCTCTGTTGTTTTCATGTTATTTATTTATAGTTTATAATTGTCCAGTTAAGCAATAGTTATCAATATCAGCTCCATCAATAAAGAACTGTTCATATAGCTTGAGAGCTTTCTCTACTTTCTCCTCTCCTCTGAAATAAAAGTTTTCAGAGCAGTTGAAGATACCGATGTCAAGACTTCCCTTATCTAATACCAAGAAATAAAAGTCCTCATGCTTCTTGTTGAATAGATTGCAGTAAAGATAACATTGTACATCGTAAGAATATTTCTGTGCTGAATAGTGAAAGTCTTTAACGCTCGATGAAGATGTTTTCAGATCTACAATTCTATTATCTGCAAGAACGTCTGCTTTACCTCGAAAAGGCAGTCCTTTAATGTTATCAATTCCAGGAACTTCGAACTCTGCTTTTGTGATTAGTTCCTTTGCGTGTTCATTCTTGAAGAAAGCATCCACTAAACGCTCTGCATCACTTCTCTCTTTTGCAGTGAATACTCTTCCAAGCTCCAGCTTTGCTTCTTTGAATTTTTTTGTGTTCTTGCTTTGCACTTCAATAAAAGTCTGTGCTGCAAAAACCTCTGGCTCTAATATAGCGGTGTGGAATAACCACCCATCACGAAGTGCTTGTGTTTCCTCACTCCCATATTCAAGTGAATATTTATAAGTCTTTGGACTTGCAAGAATCTGCTTCAAGCTACTGCTACTCAAAGCCAATTTATTCAACTCTCCATAATAGAAAGAATCGTCATCCATTTTCTTTAACAACTCTGCCTTGTCGTATTGCTTCCCATCCAGAAGCGTAATTTTATTCAAGGTCATAATCGTAGCAGTTTTTAGAGCAATAAGTATCCCCATCGGTTTCCTTGTCGCAAGTTCTACAATAAGTTGTTTCATCTGGCATATCAATGTAGTGCATATCGTATTTTTTTAATTCTATTGTTAATGTTTCTATTTGTTGTTTAAGGTCTTGAATTTCTGTATTCTTTCTTGACCTCATCAAGTTATATCTTTTTGTTATGATATCCAACTCTGTCCTTAATGAATTGGTAAACATTCCGATCTCATTCATTGCTTTAATGCAATTCCTTAAATCTTTGTTTAATGGCTTTGCATCTTTCCACTCCATTATTTTGTCGGCTAACCAACTAAACCAAAGGTCGTAAGCTTGATTGTTAAGTAAGTTCATTAGTTAGCTGCTCCAATAATAAACCCTAAAACAAATGTTAGTGAAGCAAACAAGAGTATAGCCATACGGATAATGTATGCTCTTGCTTCTTTACGTTCTTGTTCTTGACGTTCTAAATCTTTTTTTGTATAGACTTCAATTCTGTTCTTTCTTGTTTGGATATGTAATCCTGTTTTTGTTTTTTTCATTTTGATATAAATTGTGCAAGTTTTTGATATTTCTCTTGCATGTTTAATTTTTCTTTTTGCACTTCATTAAAAGTTATCTCAACTATTGATGGAAGATCTCTAAAAAGCTCGTAAGCATAAAAAGTAATAACTCTTCCATCCTCCAGCTCCATGTTTACCTCTCCATTGTTTCCACCCCAGAGAGCAACTGTTTTTTCTACGTATATCTCTTCCATCTTAATTAATTCTAAAAATGTGATAAAATTCTCCTCCAAAATCATACTCAAGCTCTTCTCCATCATAGGAAGCGAAAGTATGTCCATATCCATCAACAGAGCAGTTATCTGCTGTTTGTTCCCAGTCAATAGCTAACCATTTAGGTGCATTAATATCGTAGCACTCTTCAGTGATTTCTTTTATTTCTTGCACATAAATATCCCAGATGTCATCATCGTGAATGAATCTGTAATCTTCTCCATCAATCTCAATAAAGAACTCTGGCTCAACATCTTTTAATTTTTCAGTTAGCTCTCTTACCTCATCTCTATTGATTGCAAGGTCTAACTCCTCGTAAATAAATTCAAGAACTTCTCTTTGTATTGTTTTCATTTTTTTGTTATCTAAAGTTATAAATTGTGCTTCTTATTATCTCGGCTCTTTTGAGCAGTTTATCTACATTCTCCTTTGGAAGATTGTTGTACATTAGATTGATTTGCAAGGAGCGTTCAATCTCTGTTAATTCTTTTTTTAAATCTGTTAATTGTGTTCTCATAAATTTTAAAATAAATCTTGCAAGTTAAACGTCTCTGATAATTCATGAATAGTATCTTGTATTGACATTATAGCGCCATCTAAAGCATTCATCTTATCCTCGTGTATTTGGGCTGCTTCGCTTTCGTGCCATCTTTCAGACCTTTCGT
>JGI25132J35274_1000213_pt1 | contig 16149 bp, 15 predicted proteins | sample ETNvirenome_6_30_FD_35274 | JGI IMG/M metagenome (IMG submission 35274)
TTTTTTACTTTCATAAACGTTCTATATTTTATTAAAATTCCTGTATGAATCAACTACTTAACAGTGGATTGACCGAAATAAAATCCAATAATCGCTGTTAACGCCTGTCTGATTTCGGGAATAAGAACGTAACCCATAGACTCTACAAATAATTTATCAGGTCTAGAACCGAATAATCCAAAGAAAATAGGTTTTTGGACATCAACTTCAAGTACAACTGGAATAGATAATAATGTAGCTAAAAATGGAGCTAATATAACTCCAAACATAATACTAATGACAATAAAACGTCTAACCCACTGACCAGCAGATCCTTTAGCTCTCTCAGCGGCAGCATTACGGGTTTCTTCAGCAAACTGATTCCTCTTCATTAGCATTTCAAACTTCTTTTGGTTGTCCTGAGACCTCTGAGCCATGAATTTAAATATAAATCCTGTAATAGAGCCGCCAAACAAAGTGAGAATTTCAGTAGGTATCATATAATTATTTATCTAATCTCTGAGACTAAAAAAGAGCCAGAGGCTCTTTTCTTTTTTATATAAATAAGTTAGTTAAATTAGTTTTATTTATTCTTATTATTAACAACGGTTAAGCAACCTTCAGCATGCTCAATTTCTTCTATTAATTTGATACATTCTCCGACCAGATCTGGATGCTCCCCTATACCTGCAGGATTTTCAAGATAATTATCTAAATTAACATGCGCTTTCTTTTTTTTGAACTCGAAATAGGAACTAGCTCCATCTAAAAGAGCCTCTTTCCATTCTTTTTTACTCATGCTAAAAATCCTCGATCAATACTATATACTAGTTTATTATCACTTTTGATGCATTCAATATCTTCAGCGACATTAATACTCTTCATCGCTTGTTTATGAATATCTCTAATGTCCGTAGCATCCGGACACTCAATAGTTTCTGAACGTTTATCATCAGTGTATACATCTTTGATTAGAATACTGTATGTCTTCATTTCAATTAATAATTAGATTATTATCTTGTAATTTGCAAGTTAATTTTTGCGGCTTCGTTTTATTTGATATTATAACTGTAGCTACCATACACTCTATATGCTTTTGGAAATATCTTTTTAGAAATCGTGCTCCATATTTTCTTGAATAACCATGACTAGCTATATAATCCAACGCATCATTAGTAACTTCAAATCTAATTTTATGAATCTTTTTGAGTTTTGCAACAAATTTTTTCACTAAGATATGAACTAAGTTCATAATATCCTTATTCTTGAGATGATCAAATGTTATTATCTCATCCAATCGGTTCATAAACTCAGGTTTAAAAAATGTTTGAAGTTTATTTTCTAGATCCATGGTGGACATAGCAGCTTCTTGAAAACCTATAGTCTTAGCATCAAATAACTCTGCTCCTATATTACTAGTGAAAACGATAATAGTATTTTTAAAGTTTATTTTACGACCAGTACTATCTGTAAGATCTCCTTTATCTAATATTTGTAGAAATATATTTACAATCTCTGGATGTGCCTTTTCAATCTCATCAAACAGAATTAAGCTATATGGATTCTCTTTTACAAAATCCCCTAGTATACATCTATCTTTATATCCTACATAACCTGGCGGTGAACCTATAAGCTTACTAACTGCGTGCTTGTCCATAAACTCAGACATATCAATTTTAAGGAAAGCATTTCTATGATGAAAGAACTCTTCACTTATTAACTCGCACAAATATGTTTTACCTACACCAGTAGGACCTAAGAAAAGAAAACTACCTAATGGCTTCGAAGGATCTTGTAAACCAGTTTTTACTCTTTTAAAATGTTCAAATATACTATCAATAGCTTTACCCTGAGATACGTAACTATTTTTAATCTTTTGAATAGCTGTAGATAAATTGGGTAGTGTACCGTTAATTTCTGTAATGGGTATACCTGTTTTTCGAAAAATTATTTCTTTCAATAGATCTAAGTCAACTATATTTTTTTTCCTTCCTACTTTTTTTACTGGGACTGGAAATTTAGATTGTATCTCTTCTTGCTCGTCTTTTACTTTAATAGCATCAGCTAATTTATAGTCTTTAACTAAATCAACCTTTTTATCTTCTAATATTTCAGCTTTATTTTGAAGTTCTATTAACCTCTCGTCAATTACTTTATTTTTTATACTTAAATAAGCACCACACTCATCAAGTAAATTTATTGTAGCTGTTGGTTGAGCTTGTTCAACTAAATATCTGGTGCTCAAATCTATTGCATAATCAAATATTCCTTCCCTGTATTTTACGGAATGAAATTTTTCATATGAATATATATTATTTTTTACAATTGAGAGAGTTTCATCTTTATTAGTAGGTTTTATATTAATAACTTCAAAGTTACTAACAATATAACTATTAGATTCTAGGTGTTTTTTATAATTATCGGAATCAGTTATACCTATAAAATTAACATCATCTAAATCAAACAACTCTCCAAAATATTCTTCAACGTTACTAGTACCTTCTATTCTTGTAATTAAAGATATATCAGGTATAATAACTATAATATTAGGGTTGTTCTTAAGAAAATTATGTACAGTCTCCATGCGAGATTCAAAGTCTCCCCTATATTTAGTACCACTTATAATACTCTTTAATCTAATCTCTAAAACTAATTTATCACAAAGATTCTCAGGAGCTTGTTTTTTTACAATTCGCTTGGCTAATTCATATACTATACTTTTTTTACCAACACCTGGTTCTCCTGTTACAATTATATTTGTATTATGCTTTTTACTAAGTGTAAGGAAAAAACTATTATAATCTGCTTTACGATTAAATGTGTTTTCTAATTTATTATTTTCTATTAACTTAGTGATATTATTGAAATATTGTAATACATCCTCAGGTATTGTATTAACTGCTATTTTTGTATCAATTTCTTCTCCGAACTCTTTTTTTAATACATTCTTAACAGTTTCGAAATCCAAACCATATTCTAATAAAATAGAAACTGCTACTCCATCATTTTCATATAGTAAACTTAAAAACAAATGAATTACTTCAACATTATTTTTATTAAGTTTTTGAGCTATACCTTTCGCGAAGTCAATTATTTTTATAACTCTAGGAGTATAATTAATTATAGGAGAGAGTTTATGAGTCTTATTGATATTATCTATACTAAGTATAGATGCAACAACCTCGGTAAGTACACTAGGCTCAACATTTAATTTTTTAAAAGTATCGGTGAGAGATTTATCATTACATTCCAATAACCCAATTAGTAAATGCTCCGTCCCTGCATTTTTACTATTGAAATCTTGCGCATATTTTTTTGCGATAGCTAATGCACTTTGAGCCCCTTTGCTAAATTTCATTGTTACCGACTATTTAATACTAACTCACGTCAGATCCAGAAAAAGTACCTACTTGTAAATCCGTGGGTTTGGAATACCAACTAGTACCTTGCAAGCTTACAATACTACCAGGAGCTCCTCCTCTGTTTCGACATACGTAATTCTCTACAGTACTATAACTCGAATGATAACCACCAGTACAATCTGGTTGATCACCTCCTGCACCAGCAGTACCTATCGAGCCTCCATCTGCACCACGAGTAACATTATACGGGGATAATGGACCACTAGAGAAATAGCCACCTATCGTACCGCTAGCGGGAACATAATTTGTATTGCTAGCTAAACTAGAATAATTACCACCAGGAAGCGGGCTCATAAAAGTAGCATTACCTGCATCTCCTTCATTCCATGTAATAATGCCAGCGCCGCCGCCACCCGCTGCTCCTGCAGAAGCAGAAGATAAGACTGTACTTGCCATGGGGTTAGCAGTTACTGGTAAAAATCCAGAACCACCACCTCCTCCTCCGCCATATATGCTACCGCTATTATTAATTTTTAATAGACTAAAACCACTTAATGATATAGCTGGACCACCGTCTTGACCGACAGAATTCAAATAACTATTATGTCCTTCAGTGTTAAGTCCCTCAGTAGTACTAACACTATCTGAAGTAGCATCGGGATCAAAATCGGATCCAGATAAATATAGTACTGCTCTACCACCAGCTCCACCTTTACCTACAATAGAACTCGAACTAGGTATAACGAGGTTTAATATACTACCAGGGTTGATAGTACATATACCTGAATTAAAATATAATGCACCCTGAGATACACTAGTACTATATACTGATAATGGAGCAGCAATAGTAAATGTAACGTTTATTGGTCTCCCAGCTGAATTAGCTTGATATGTAGTATCAGCGCTCAACATATCCCATACATTAACATCGCTTACGTAATTCGTATTAGTAATATTACTATGACCAGTTGTTAAATTTAAAGATATATCTACAGGATTGTCATTTATCTGTATGATCTGCTCCGCTTCTTGTTGGGTGATTGGAGTCGCATTACTACCTCTGCTAAAGTTTTTAAGTCTGACTCCGAAAGTTTGACTGTCATCAGCGGTACTGTCTTCATTTGCGCTAATACTAAAAAACACTGCAGAAACACCTTCACCGAAAAATATTGTACCTCCTGATAAACTCGTTGCTGATGTTTGAGAACCATCAGTAGATGATCCAGAAAATCCAACAAAATCATTTATTGAACCTTTGTAAGTACCATCATTAGTAATTGTATTATAGTCACTGTTAGTTGTTGTTATATTAAACGTCTCAATATTCGCACTGGCTGATTCTGTAAATAAATTATTAGTATCTGTACGTACAACAGCAAGCTGAGCAAGACTACCCTCCTTAACGTTGATTATACCATCAACTGCAGACATACTAATTGTATAGCTTGTTGATTTAGGGTTTATAGTAGTTATACGATTAAAAGATGTTTGATCTAATACTGCACCAGAAGGAGACACAATAAAAGTTGTAAAGCTTTTACTACCTCCTTCCCCTTGGTAAAAAATAGTATCGCTAGATAAATCAATATCAACAGAACTAGCATTTTCTGTAAATGTAAATGTAACTGGGTCGCTTATATCTACATAAGGACTAAAATCTGATGACAAAGTATTTGTACCTAAGGTTGTATACATTTTAAAAGATGTATCAACATTATTTTTAGTTCTTATAACTTTATAGAGAGCATTATTACCTGATACTATAGTGCGATTTGGAGTATCGCTTGAAAATCTTATAATATTACTTTTTTCAACATCAGTTGTAATTGGTAGTACTTCGCTTACATTTTCTGGTGGATTATTATTAAGAAAGTTTTCTTTTATACTGTTAAATAAATCTACCTGTTGGTTGTATAATTTTGTTATAGGTCTGTTAATTACGTCCGTGAGCAGAGGTTCGTTCACTCCTATATAAAAATCTGAAGTAGCATTAAAGGAACTTGGTAAAGTAAACGATGTGGGAACAACAGCGCTTATTTCAGGTACTCTAGAGTTTGTATAATAAGCGTGTATTTTTTTATTAAGACTTTCAAATAAAGAGCTATGATTATAAGAAATTTTTTCTGTAGTTTTATTAAATGTTACTGCATTAACAAGTTCTTTAGGGTGTATTCTAATATCACTCAAAGAAAAATAGTTAGTATAAAAATTATCATGATAAAGCTTGGTAGTATTATTATTATCTTTGAAAAAACTAAGCTTAGTTTGACCGGAACTTAAATGACTTACTAGAGCTAAATTATCAACCCCATTAATACTGTTTAAACTCAAACTATTAATTTTTTCTATAGAAGAATTAAAACCTAATTTAGATAGATCATAAAAGCTTATAGGTAAGCTGAGATCAGATTTGTATAATTTAATTACAGATTTATTAGTAGTAACATATAATATATTATTGTCTGACTCACTACTAATAATTTTTTTGAAATTACTTAATTCTTTATAAAAACCACTAACATCTAATTTATTGGTATAGTTACCAAATATAGAATAACGTTTTCTGTTTGTTAGATATTTATTTAAAGTGTATATAGTACCGTTTTTGCAAAGTATAAATATCTTTTCAATATTATTAATATTAGATGTACTACTTACAGTTATACTTACAGGATTTTCATTGAAAATTTGCTTATCAAAAAAACTATCGATAAAATTGAAGTTAAGGTCAAATATTTTTATAGTACTGTTGCCATTATCTAACACATAGATTTTATTTTCATATATACTAATACTTGACGGATCATTAAGTTTATTTTTTCTATTAACTTTACCCTTACCACCTATAGTTTTAAGTAAGTACCGACCTGGAAATTCACTTGTTAAAGAAGTTCGTTCAATAGCAGGGTCGTTATTTATAACACCCGAGACATCAAACTTAAACAATGTATCATTACCTCTATCTAATACAAACAAAAAGGAACCATTAAGTGCAACTGATGTAACATTTTTAAACTCAAAATTTTTGTTATGTTCTATCTTTATTCCTGAAAGTAATGGCGTGAAATTTTCTAAATTATCATCAATTTTAGCTATTAAATTATTTTCTTTACCATAAGAGAATAAAATTCTATTAGTATCATTTACTCTTTTAGTATAAAAAATTTCATTTGTAGAAGAAAGTAAAGATGAACCTGTTGTATTTTGAGGAGATACTGAAAAACTACCAGTATAGCTATCAGTTAAATTAATACAAGAAAGAGCAGATGTGGGAGTTGTTTTATTTGTTATTTCGGAATTAGATATTAAAAATAAATAATTCTCATACAATTTAGAAATTGCATCATTATAAACGTTTGCAACTAAAATGTCATTATGACTAATTTTAATATCATTAAGAGTATACGGTAGAGTATTTTGAGCAGTATCAAATTTTTCTAATACTCTATCGCGGGCATATGATCCTGTAACTTCTGAATAAACACTACTCATATGGAATTATTTATTTGCATATTAAGTCTCTTACCTATTCTTCCTGTGAGTTTATTTTCTCTTAAGTGATTACAGGCTTGACTTATACTATTAAATTTAGCTATTTCGCTGTTATTATCAATAAATAATGTACCATCAATAGTCTCTAAAGTTTTGTTTTTCTCGTCATATATGTATTTTAGCTCCGACATTGATAAGTATTTATATGGTGTCTAAATCAAATATCTCAAATAATAACTTACAAGAACAACAAATAACAGCAGATTACATACTTAATCTATATAAGATCGGTAGAGATATAAAAAATACTAAAGAGAAAAAATTATTTTTAAAAGATGTAAAAAAATTAATTCCTTATATAGGTAAATCTGTTTTATTAGAAATGGAAGACTAGTACTGTATACCTATTAAATCAATAGTTAGAGTTCCATTTACAGGGCTTTTATTAACCCTGTCATGTTGAGTATACTGTACTACAAGGTTGTTATTGCTCCCGTTCAATCTTACGAAAAAGGTATTACCCCAGTAAAAGTGATCATTATCTCCTCCTGCGTCTTCTCCAACCCCCCATCTAGATAATAAATTATAATTAGCGGTCGAGTTACTATAACCACTAGCAGCATGAGATGAATAAAAAGCAAATGAAATTCTATCTCCTTTTGGTGTATCAGATGTATAATACACATTAATTATTGCACCTTTCGGATAATTAACTGGTAAGCTTACACTTGCATTAGATAGAGGGGTGGTTAAATCAAACACTGCCCAGTTATTATCTCCTGCGAGCGGGGCTGGAAAATTTCCTATATTCTGTACATGAGGTAGAGCTGCTGTTAAGGTTTGAGAGTTAAAGTACTGAGTTGTTGTGATTATTTGAGCATCAGCTACTTGTGCGTTTCTAGTACTTAATTGACCAGTACTAGTAGCATATACAGCACGAGTACCTGTACCAGCAAGCTCGCTAGCTGTTATACCTTGAGTAGATAAGGTTGTAGCTGTAAGGGCAGCCGCGCAAACAGTGCCACTAAATGTAATATTACCTGAAAAATCTCCACCATGAACTTGGTCTGCCGATAAACCATCGAGAGGTATGTCTATATGGGTTAATGGTATACCAGAGTTGATAGCGACCCAGGTTAAATTGTTTCCATCTTGAGCTGATAAAGAATATAAAGTACCAAAGCTATCATTTATGTTTATAGTATTGCTTGCAGCGTTAATGTTAATATCTTGAACATTATAATCACTACCTACCACGAAAGCAAAATCTCCAACCTCAGCTCGAGCCCCAGCAACTCCACTAACAGCAGTAAGAGTTGTAGCTTCTGAACCAGCTGCCATAAAATGCACGCTAGAAAGTGGAAGACCTCCTTGAGTTGTACCGTTTCCTACGAACACACGGCGACCGTCGGTAGAGTAACCAAGCTCACCTTGACACAAAACAGTTTGTAGTCTATCTGCGTCTTTACCGCGACGTAAAAATATTCTTGCTTTTTTCTCTTCGGCCATATACAATTATTTATATTCTAACTAAATATTTAAAATGATACCGGATCAATTTTATATAGAAGCAGATCAACAAACCTCAGGTTTTGTAATTAAAATCATTAATGCTAAAAATAATAGCGTAATAAAAATGCATACCTTTCCAGGGCAAATTGTCAATCCACCTGTTTTATCCGGAGATGTGGTAACTTTTTCATATAAAGCTTCCGTTGTTAAGTATTTAGTTATACTTAATATTAAAACCAATAGTAAAAGAGAAAAAATTATTCAGTAACTGTATCTGGATCTTTTTTCTCATGTATAACAGGTATAGATGTACCTCTAGACGACGCATTACTACCTTTACCTATCTTACGTACATCATCTTTAGTTTTCATTAGCTTCAACGGAACATTCTTGAACGGATGGGTATGCGGGTAATCCTCTACTATACCACCAGTAGGCCCTGTTATTGTACCTTTCCTGTATGAACCTATAGCGGTATGACTAATTTCCCCACCAATTAAGCGACCTCTTACTATAACTGGTTCTGTTTCTTGAATCTCTACAGGAGCTGTAATGTGCTGAACGCTTAGTTCCCCATCAACGTGAAGTGACCCACCTATAACCACATTTTGATTAACTCCTAAATTTCCATCTACAACTACTTGCTTTTTACTCTTATTACGAAGCATTAAAATTTCAGCGGCAATAGTCACAACTTTAGAATCAATGTTAATTTCATCTTCTGCAACAACATTAGTTTGCTGACCCACGATGTTTGTTATACTACCACCAATATCAACCCCACCTGTAGACTTTATAGATACCCCACCAGAACCAACTTGTACGTTCCATTTATTGTTTATATTTTGTACTAAGCTACCTCCTGGTAAATCATCAACATGAACATATTCGTGTAGAGGCCTCTCTTTCATAGTAGCAGCAACTCCACCAGTAAAGACTAAAACTTGATCAATATCTATTTTACCAACTTCATCTATACGTATAGAAGGAAAATCATTAAAGACTAACCCAACATTTTCAATCTTGTTTTTAGTAATAGAAATGATTTCATTACCACCGCGGCCCATTTTCTTTTCTATATCAGCTAAGTCAGTAGCAATTGTTTTAAGTCTTTGGATAACCAAATCAGTCTTATCTTCTTTGGCCCATGTACCGTTTGCTGTACTAGGGCTTTTACCAGTACCGTTACATACAGGGCACACCCCGCTATTTAAAAAGTTACTAGCGTTACTCGCTAATACTGTTCTTGCAAGAACATTATCATTTACAGAACTCACTCCTGAGTAAGTATACAAGTTTCTTCCTGCAAAATATGTTTGTACTGATGTGTTTGTACCTGCTATGGAATTAAAAGTGTATTTGTTATCCCATATTGCTTTTCGGTTATCACTAGTACAAACGGGACAGGGTCCATATGAACCGTCTTGAGTTTGAAATAAACTTGTTTTTTTATTGTAACCCTCAGTAGTTTCTATTTTATTAGCTCTTTTAATTTCAAATAATTGTTTAGCGTCGGCTATAGGGTCTAAAAGCTCTTTGTATTCCTTATAAATATCGTATTTTTGATTACCAACTTTAACATATCTGTCCCCCATGTATATTTCATCAGTATCTCTACCGATAAATTTATTATTATAACCTTTTATTGTTTGAAAAGAGTCGCCCTGTATTAAAGTTTGAAAGTTATTTGCTGCAAATTCAGTACTTACATAGTTGTTAAGCTCTTTAAATGAACCGCTGAAATGAGTTAATTTAAGAGATTCTCTATTATCAGTATTTACAAACTCTAAAGTACCTCCTTTTTGATTTATTATATACTTGTTCCGGTAAATTTCTGTATTGTGATTATATCTCTGTTGAATACCTGAATTTTTATTCTCGTTACTACCAGGATAGTCTACCCCGGGGTCATCAAAATTATCATATATAGATTTCCAATCCTCTTGACCATGACTAACTGCAAAATAAACCGGTGAAGTAGGGTCCCCGTCATCAAAGAATACCCAAACGTGACTCCCGACATTAGGTATACCGAAAGTTCCTTTTGCTGAATTACTATATGAGCTGGGAGTATAATTATAACCGTATTTGTTACCATTCTCAAACGGTACTTCCCCTGCATTAGTAAAAGCATCTGTAAGCCTTAAGTCCTGTATCTCGTATTTGCGACCAGGTTTTTCTCCTAAACCCTCACTGTTAAGACTATATTTGGTTTTTACATAGTTACTATCAAATTTATGATCCGTAACATTATTGCTATCTGAAATAGTACCTGTTTGTTCATACGCGTTATACCTTCCAGACCCAGAACTACCGTTAAGAGGAGCAGCGCAAACAGCCCACGGTAGTATTCTTTTTAAATCTTCAATTACATCAGTAAGGTCACTGTTTATATTTTTACCAATGAACTTAAAAGACTTATCTTCATTCATTTCTGACCACTTAAAATAAACCGATGGACTGATATGAGGAACCCAAACCTTTATTTTACCAGCTTTTTCAGGATCATTGTTTTGTATAACAATACCTAAATAATTACCATAAAATTTCTTTTTAGGTTTTAAATTACTAGTACTGCTTGCGTTGATAAAAACATCATTACCCATATAATTCCTCCCAAGATTCAAATTTCAAACTTTCAATTTGTTTATTAGCTTGTTCTACAATTGAGTTTACTGCGTTAGTAACAGACTCTTCTTTATATTTTTCTAGCTGTACGGGATCTTGTTTTAATTTTCGCTTTACTGTGGTTGAAATATCAGATTTGGCAATTTTTTCCTGAGTATCATCTACAAAAGTAACTACTTTGTTAATTTGATCTCTTACAAGGTTATTACCTTTAGCTTCCTCTTGTACAACACCTTCATTAATGAAATTATTTTTCGCTTTGTTAATTAGTTCTTTGTATTTTCTCACTTGACTAGGAGTTGCTGGTGTAGCATCTGGGCAAATACTCTTTATTGAAAGTGCTATTTTTTGTTTGAACAAAACAACTTGATGTACTTTTATTTTTTTGTATGCTATTTTGCGTAATTCAAAGTCAATTTTAGACTCAAGCTTATTTTTAATGTTACTTAATTCTCTATTAATAAATTGATCAAAAAATAAAACCTTTTCTAGCAAAGGATTTTTATTTAATATGTCTTTTATGGATTTATTTATGCAACCAAACACCTGGGCTTCAAGCTGTGCTTTTGAGCTTTCTATAAAAGTATTGACCTGCGCTGAAAATTGCTTACCCGTTTCGCTAAAAAACTGACCAAGCTTAACTCCTGATAATTCTCCTAAAGAATCATTGATTGCATTCTTAGGTTTTGCATTTAATATCTGTTTGACTTGAGTAGGTGTGACTTTATCCAAAACATTAGTAGGAGAAAGAGTTTTTTCCACAACATCTACTTGATCCTGTACAAAATTGCTTAGATTAAACGCCATTATAAGTATTTAATCCTTGACCTTCTGTTGAGAAACAATATAATATGTGTATGATTAAGGTATCTCATGAATCCCCTATAGCATTATTAGAAAAATCACTGGAATACAATGATTATCAGTATTGTCTTGTGCATTTAATGGAAGAACAACCGAAATACTGTGAATGGTTCTTGGAAAAGTACAAAGCAATGCGCCCGGATGGGGAAATCCTGCTTGATAACTCTATTTTTGAGCTCGGACACTCGTTTGACCCTCAAAAGTATATTGACTGGATCAGAAAAATCAATCCTAACTACTATATCGTACCTGATGTGCTAGAAGACGCAGAAGGAACAATGGAGTCATGGGAAAAGTTTACTAGCGATTATATTGGTCGACCAGAATGCCTGAGAATCGGTGCTGTTCAAGGTAAGACTTGGAAAGAAATTTCGGAATGCTATAAATTTATGTCAGATAAGGCTGACTACATCGCTATCAGCTTCGACTTTAGTTACTATCAGCTAACAGGTAATGGTGAGACCAAACTCGAAAGGTTTACATATGGTCGACAACATCTAATTGAACGACTTGTTAGCGAAGGTATCTGGAATTATCGTAAGCCTCATCACTTACTAGGCGCGAGTCTAGCACGTGAATTTTCGAACTACCCCGGTAAATATAATATTCGTTCTGTTGATACTTCTAATCCTGTTGTGGCGGGTCTATTAGGTTATAGATACAACGGAGATCAAGGTTTGACTCACAAGCCATCTCAATTGTTGGCCGACTTAATCACTGCTAAACCTAATGAAGATCAAGTAGAAGATATCATGTATAATACTAAAATGTTCAAACATATTCTAAAGCGTTATGTATAAAAAATGGGTAGCATTCTTCTCTCAAACAGGTAGTGAAATTGTAGAAATTAGCAAGGGGTTAGGTAGATGGCCTGATTATGTAGTTACTAATCGCACAAATCTCGATGGAGTTAACGAACAACTACGCAACCGAATAGAGTTTACCACGACAGATGAAACTAGAGTAAGTGTAGTTCATATTCCTAAGTGGCCTAAAGAGGTAGACTATATGAATATAGCCGACTACATGGGTTATAGTATACTAAACGAGAAATGGAAAGAAGATGTATTAGTAACTTTACATGGATACTTGCGTATACTGCCTCCTAATTTTTGTGATAAGACAAGAATCTTCAATGGCCACCCTGGTTTAATTACTCAATATCCAGAATTGAAGGGGTTTAATCCACAAGAAAAGGTTTATAACAGTGAAACAAAGTACGATAAAGTAGGTTGTGTTATTCATAGAGTTATTCCGGAACTAGACTCCGGAGAAGTTATTGCTGTATCTGAGGTAGAAAACTGCTTTAAATCTCTAGAACAATTAATTGGAGGTTTGCATAGTATGTCTATAGAATTATGGAAAGAGTTTTTAAAAGATAAATTATGATATATTCATTTACAGGAGCTCAATCTACAGGTAAGACTACATTGCTTAAACTTTGTAAGGATAGGCACAAGAACTTTAAGTATGTAGATGAAGTAACTCGCAAAATACATAGAAGTGGTAATAATATAAACAATACTGCTAGTAATTATAATGAAACTCAATTACTAATATGTGAAGATCATCTCCGTAACATACGGCTTAATGGTAATTACCTCTTAGATAGATGCATTGCAGATGGTTATGTATATACTAGATACTTATTTGAACAGGGTAAGGTAGGTGTTAATACATATTATCTATCTAAAAGTTTATTTGATTGTTATATTAACAAGTATGCTAAGATTTTTTATACTGATCCTGTAGATGTAAAACTAGTAGATGATGGAGTACGATCTATAGATAAAGAATTTAGGAATAGTATTGTGAAGATTTACGATGATATTAATATTGAAAGTTTTAGTAATGTTATTAAACTATCAGGAACAGTAGAAGAAAGGTATAATAAAATAAAACCATTTTTAGAACTATGAGTAAATTAGACAACAGCGCAATTAGTAAACATCTAGGTCAGTCAAGTCAATATAAGTCTACTTATGACCCAGCTCTTCTTGTAAGAGAACCTAGAGCAAATAATAGAACCCATCTAAATATCGAAGATGACAATCTTCCCTTTGTAGGATGTGATGTATGGAATGGATATGAGGTTTCTGCATTGCTAAATTCAGGTCTCCCCACAGCCTTCGTCGCTAAAGTAGTTTATCCATGTAATAGCAAATACATTGTAGAATCAAAGTCTATGAAGCTTTACTGGAATAGTTTCAATATGGAGAAGCTCGGTGAAGATGCTTGTCAAGTGTTTGCCAATATTAAAGAAAAATCAGAGAAAGACCTTAGTGAGCTATTAGAGGCCGATGTTAAAGTACAGTTATTTGATCCTATTAATCTAGAAAGTAGAACTGGAGAGTTTTTAAAGGATCAATTAATGTATGAATGCTTAGAAGATAAGTTCATTTCTCTCGATATTGAGCAATACTCTGAAGATCCAACCATTCTTCAGACTATTAGTTATGAAGAGAATAGAGAGCTTAGAGTTTTTTCGAAGCTGTTAAAAAGCAATTGTCGAGTAACCTCTCAACCAGACTGGGGAGATGTATATATTAAAATGAAAGGTAACTATATACCTACTCATGAGAGCCTTCTTAAGTATATTGTATCCTTTAGAGATGAATGTCATTTTCATGAAGAGATTTGCGAGACTATTTATAAACGACTATGGGATGAGTATAAACCTATCCAACTATCAGTTACTTGCTTGTATGTAAGACGTGGAGGATGGGATATTAATCCTCAGCGATGTTCTTCAGAGCATTTAATTGAGGACAAAATGTGGAATGAAGAAGTGCCATGGTCTAAGACCGGGAGACAATAAAAACATTATCTATATAAAAGGAAAGGCTCGCTTTCGCGAGCCTTTTTGTTTTAATTATTACTTCTACTATTATGCGTAAGGAGTAACCTGAGATAAATCAGTTGCCTGATCCATGCCAGTCACAAATACTACATGATAGTAGTTAGAAGCGCCAAATAAGTGATCAACGACACCATAACGTGTCAATAGACCAACCTTAGGATAGAATCCATTAGGATCTATAGAACGCTGAATCATAACTGGAATATAAGGACAGTAAATAATACCAGAATCATAATATTCTGGGCCCTTATATCCTAATAATGCATATTCAATCTTATCAACACCTGCAGCGCCGAGATTGTATAACGCCTCGGTACGTGTATCACGATAAACGTTAAAACGTCCTCCGACATTACCAACCTTAGCAACACCAACTGGCTGAGTATTAACATTACCTTCAACTGTCATCCAGCTGAATTCAGGTAACATTTCAAGAATAGCACATACGCGAGGTGTAGCAACGATAAAGTTAGCAGCACCACGACGGTTACGAACAGCCATTCTATTAGCTTCAATGATTAGCTTTTGATAGAAAGCACGATTACGTTCTGCCATCCAACGACCATCAGCAGATGCAACGTTAAATGTAGAAGTACCAGTACCAGAACCAGCTCCAACAGCAGATTGGATCATACGAATAATCATTTCGCGGTCGATTTCAGCTTGGATCTCATAAGACATAGCATTGGTTAACTCAGAGTCAACATCAATACCATTCATGTTCTTAAGATCTTGCTCTAATTCAACAGACCACTTAGCGCCTAATCTACGAGTACCAGCTTCAACAGCTGTCTTTTCGAAGCTTAGTTCGACAGTTGGCATACCAGCAGCACCATCTAACTCAAAAGCAGACAATGCAGCAGCGAAACCGGAATCCTCTACTTTACGAGCTAATGTAGTTCCATCTGATTGCGTAAAATCAAATGAAGTTCCACCAGAAGCACCTGTTGTTCTTGTGTCTAGGTTATTATGACCTAACTCACCTGCAGGAGCACCTGCATCACCTTTAGCAGCAGTACCAGCATAACTAGATGCAATTCCTCGATGAAGCTTCGCAGCATCATGACTAGTACCGTTAAGAGGAGAACTACTGTACTTGTAGCGTAAAGCGAATGCTAAACCTACTGGTCCAGACATTGGCTGTACACCAACGATCTCATTGGTAATTAACTCAGGGAATGTACGACGGATCATTGGGATCAAGATCTTAGGAAGTCTTGAATCACCAGTAGCGTATGTATCGCTAGTAGAGTAAGCACCGTGGCTTCCTTGAGCGTCTGCACCAACAGGGGATCCTAAAGCACCACCGGCGCCGGATGTGTTGGCTTCCTTCAAACACCATTGCTCTTGGTTTTCCAAAAGCATGGCTGTGTTAAGACGGGTATGGCTGTCTTTAATAGCACTAACCTTGTTAGAGGTATAGTCCAAAACTGGACTCCACTTCTCCAACAA